>JGI24159J19872_10001062_pt1 | contig 28839 bp, 19 predicted proteins | sample Ectturendosymbi4_FD_19872 | JGI IMG/M metagenome (IMG submission 19872)
AACTTTTGAACCCGAAACCCCAGCAGGTCATCCAAAGTATCAAAAGACTCGGATTGTAGCCTAGTTTCCAGTAAAAACTTTAGCGAAATACTACCACCTAATGGTCGGTGCCCAGGGCCAGACAAAGTGGGCCAAGGTGGCCAAAAAGTCCTCCACTTATGATGTCACTCACAAAAAAAAACGAACCCCTAAGCAAAAAATTTTTTTTCGAGTGCAATCTACTAGACTGGCCGATCCGTTTGAGCTCTCTAGCGCAATAGGCGGAGGAGCTAGGGTGTTGGTAAGGCAACCAAAAACTGCTGTTTTTTTTTGCGAAAACCGCCGAAACCAGGCGGCTCTAAAAGTGTTAATCGGATTAATGATGATGCTTTTGGTTCAGCTGTGACAGCCAACGGCTGATTCATCATTCATCTTGTCTGCTTGTTTATGAAAGTGTACCTGCTAGCGTTGCTGCAAGATAACTGTCTTGACTTGGTTCGGTGTGCTTTCTTGCACAAGTTATCTGGATGTGTGAGGAATGTAAAAGCATTTTGTCAACACCTACTGAGGCTGATATATTGGTGAAACCCAAATCTCAATTTTTTACAATTGCAACAATGTTATCTATGTGTCCAGTGTTTTGCCACTAACTCTTTTTTATAGTTATATTTTCAAATGGTGAAAATGAGAAAGCACATAACAATTTTGTTAAGAGCATGAAAAAACAGCACAGGACAATTAGCTTCCCTCATGGAATAGTTTTGCATCACTTTTCATGGTTTTTGGCAATCCTGTTTTGGTATTTTCATAATTAAAATATATTTTTTAACAGTAGCTTTCAGGACATGCTGCATTCTATGAAGTTAGCTGCCAAAATTTTGAGTCAGTGGAATTGCCATTGGCATTTAATGTTATTGTTTAATTTATACACTTGATTCAGGCTCTTGGAAATGCCCAGACCGAACACAACAACAACAGTAGCAGGTTTGGAAAATTTCTACGCATCTATTTTTATGAAAGTGGCCTTCTGTCAGGGTAAGTGTGATCCAAAGAAGTGGTTTTAACTGTTTTAGTGTTGAGTCAACTATATAAAAAAATACCTTATTTCAGAGCTATGAATGTACAGGTAACAGATTAGTTTTGCAAACTAGTTCTGTATAATATTACACAGTTGTCATATATTACATTGCTTTTTGTACGTAGCTTAGCTTTCGTTGTGTTTCAGCATTATATTATTGCCTATCCTGTAGCTATAGCTGTGCTTGCATATCGTTCATCCTGATTTTGATGTCCATGGTTGTATATCAAACTTGTGAAGGTTTGCTGAAGAAGTAGAATAATTTATTTTGAACCACAATGATTTAATCATTATGTAGGACGAAGTTGTAAACGCAATGCTTTTCGTAACTTTCCCAGATGGTCTTTTGCATGTAATGGTGTGTTATGGAAATACTTGAAGCAGCTAAATATTGTCAAATTAGAACCAAATGTGTCATTGCAACAGCTTTTAGTTGCTGCAAATAAGATTATGAACCACTGATGGTTGTCACTGGCATATTTTTGAACTTGTTGCAAAGTAACTGTATCTTTGTGTGATTTTGCCAGTTTGTGGTGTCAAAATTCATAAATTGTTGGTTGATTGCGTACAGAGCTGACATTCAAACTTACCTTCTTGAAAAGTCAAGACTGGTTCATCAAGGCCCCAGTGAAAGGTTAGTTGGTTGTTGCTTTTTGGGTTGGTTGTTGCTTTATCATTGGTGTTTTGATCTTGATCACGTGATGTATTGTCAAGATTTATGCAGTCAGATACACAGTCGGACCTCGTTTATCTGGACTACTTTGTTTCGTCAAATAATGTCGGTTTAGCAAGGTATAATTGGAATCATAAGTGGAAAGAGTGAAAGTCTTTCCAGAGCAAATGCAAACAAAGGTGATGATGTGCAGTAGAACTTGCCTATGCAGTGCTCAAAGGGGAACAGAGGAAAACTGTAGACTTAGACAAATTGTCAACTTAAGAAAATATGTAGACTGCATGTGGAACATGACTGAATGAAACACTCATAGTTTTTGTGTTCATTAGCAAATCTGATCGATATATCTAAGATAGTATGCATTTAGAATGAGATTAAACGTGAAAAATAACTGTACAAGAGACCTAGCTGCGTCCTGCCAGTTCTGCCACATTTACATTCATTATGGGTAGAAAATTGACTTTCACACTTCCATTATGATTTAATAAACAACTAAATAACAGTTGACATAATCTGGTTTAGCGTTTTTCCCAGTGATTTGACATATCTGTTCCTAAAATTCAATATCAGAGTCAGACATCAAGGTTTTTAGTTTGAAGGGGTGAATTGCATTGGAAGAAATCCGTTCCTACCAGTCTTTTGTTGATTAGCGGAGATTCCAGTTTTTCAGAGTTCAGATAAACAAGGTCTGACTGTTGTACATTTAATTTGTGGTTTACCCCAAAGTGTTACATATTTTATCTTTTCCTTTCAGATTGCTTTTATAACAGACAGTATATGAAAACTGCTACACAACATAAATTGACTGCTACAGGATAGCATGTTTCTTGGTGTAGTCTCAGTACAATTTGCAAAATACCCATGTTAGTAAGGGATGTACCAGAATGAAGATTTTCATTTCTGCTTGAAACCAGAATTGGCCAGAAACAAAAGTATAGCCAGAATTTTAACCAGACCTAGAATTTCCTTAATGCCTTGTTATACCTGTGGTTTACGTGCGACTGTGCGCTGAAACACCCAAAGCTTAAGCAGCAATAGTTGTTAACATGTAGAAATATGTATTTTCAGATTAATATTTTTGAGCGCAAGGCATTGTATACATGGTACATTAATTTCTGTGTTATTCTTTATTTATTGTAAAGCTTCACCAATTTGTTTCTCAAGATTAATCTTTTCTGGGTTGTACAAACTAACCTGTTCATTATCATTTATATTACTAAAATTATTTCATAACAAGAAAAATCTGAAAAGTAGTAACGTTAAGAACAGTTTTCTGAATGGAAGAGAAATTGGAAATAAACCCTGATTTCTAGCTGAAACAGAATTTGGGTAATCTAATGCTATTACATCATCCACAAGGTTAGTTTTCATTTCATAATATTTACTGATGTACAGCAATAAATGCTTCACCATAAATTGAGAAAACATTTTGACTTTTACTGGTGTATTTCATGAAACAGTTTCAAGTGTGCTGCATTACTGAAGCATTTGTGATGCAATCCGGATGATATGATATCATTTGTTGGCATGATGGTTGTCATCTGGTTCAATTGACTGAAAAGAATCATACATCCTGCCATAGTTCTGTATGCCTGATGACATAAGTTAATAACTGTTTTTGTATCTTATCTGGATTGGTGTGCGGTGTTGAAATGTGAAGCAATATAATACTACATATAGTGAAGTTATGGTAAACGACCTGTTTTTGACTGATGTGTCCCATTTAACAAGTCTTTNTCATTCCAATAACTCTGTCGTGTATTTCATGGGGTATGTTTTTCTACTGTTACTTTTTTTTGTTTGCTATTCTTCATTATACATATAATTATTTTGATTTTGCCATGGGACTTCGAGAAACAGTTTCTGTAGAGCTTTTAAAACAAAGCTTGTTTCAGACTAACAAAGTTGTTGGTATGGAATAGTAAATTTTGTTAAGCAAATTTGCCATGCATCTATGAAAAAATAGTTGGTTTTAATTACTTTTGCTGAGTAGCTGGATCGGCGTACAAAAACGATCATTTGTAGTTATTGTAACTGCTGTGTTTTGTTGGAAAGTTGTTTCCATTTCTAACACTTTTGTGAATGTCAAGCCAACATAACGTGGCTGATTACAAATTTAAGCATTAGCAGTAATTTAAACCTTACCTTTGTTTTCAGTTGTGGCTATACTATTAGTACTGATCTAGGTAAACTAATAAAAGTTTGCACTGCAATATGAAATGGTCCAGACCACCATTAGGTGGTGTTTGTAATATAGCATTAGTGGCATTTCATGCAAGATTAAACTGCCATAACCATTGTAAAATGTGTTTCAAATGTTGTATACACCCATGACTTGCATTTTTTGATTGTGTGGAGAGATGTATTTAGCGATGGTGAGTAAAGTTCACATGTTCACAGAAAGACGAAGAAAATGAAAATAATACATAGCAAGCACTGCAGTTGACAACAAAACACAAACAATAGACCCAAAGTCTTTACTGTGTATAGTGCATTATGTTATTTATATATCTTTTTTTCCAAACCTTGGACATTGACAAACCCTAAGGTTATCTGGTCAAGATGTCCTATGAATATGTTTTACTTGACCAACATGTAAATAGTAATGTAACTGAAACTCACACATTCCAAAACAGAAAAAGAATTACGAAGAAACAAAACACAAAAAATGAAAGTAATACCTCATGAAATGTAAGAGGAGCCAATAAAAATGAAATTTATTTTGCTTACTTAATACTTAACTGCTGTAATTGATTGCAAAAAGTGCTTAAGAGCACAGCCTTTAAATTTTGTTCCACCTTATTCCAAAGAGAAGCTCCCCTATACGAAATTGATTTTTTACCGGAATTGCATGAAACTCAGTGAATAAAGTAATTTTCCATATTAGCAAATCTGGTTTGATAAGAATGAACAGAAGAAGTCTCCTGAAAATATTCCTTATATATTTCCGGTAATTTTCCATGGTGAAATTTGTGCATAAATTTTGCTAAATCAAATTGGTAAATGCTATTCAGTTTCAATATTTTTAAGTTCTTGCACAAAGAAGTTATGTGACATCTATATTTGCTACAAGTCATTATCCGTAATAGGTTGTTTTGTAACACTGAGAATGGTTGCAGAACAGAGTTATTGGCTGTACCCCACGAAATAGCACAACATCGTAAGTGGCAATGAACGAAGCAGAAGTATAATAATCTCAAAACGTCCCTGGGAACAAATTTACAAATTTTAAAAAACATGTTACAGTCATAGAGAAGTTTACTTTTAATTAATTGAACATGTGATGACCAATCCAACGTGTCTATTATCATGCCCAAATACTTCACACATGTCGTTCCCTGCAATAATACAGTAACAGTAACAAAATTTATGTGGTGTTGCTGTGCAAGAAATTTTTACATATGATTAATCTTGTTTTTTGCCATATGTTTATGTTGAAAGTATTACGATTGTGTTATATTTATTTGGTATAGTTCAACATTACTGCATATAATCATTTTGTTTTTGCTGCAGAAACTTCCACATTTTTTATTACTTGCTGTGTGGAGCAACTGATGCAGAGCTTTCTGAGTTGCACCTTGACTGTAACAGTGTCTACAACTATGTGCAGGTGTTTGAATTTTGTACGTTTTTATGGCCAAGTATTTTTGCGTAATGACTAGCTGACTAGTTACCAAGTTGTAGCAATCGTGCGCATCAGCACTGATATGTCAAAAGTCTTGCTTGAAGCGTTTTGAACTTGCCGAAGTTGTATTAATGGCACGTTCTACCCATGTAATGCTCTCTCTCCAACTTTTTTGTTATTGTTTAAGACCACTACTCACACTTGTTTTGTCTATGTCACGGCCCACTGTGAACGTACTTTTTTTTTACTGCTGTGCGGTGCTGAAAGAGTTTAGCGAAACGTGTGGTGTAGTGTAGCAAAGAGGCCCGCAATCTTTCCTAATCTAATTAAACCCAGCGAATCTTATTGATTTTTAAAGCAAGCTAACGTTAAATAGCCAGGAATGTCTTTTATGGACCTTGGTCGATTCTGCTTGATGCTCTTTTCGTCAACACAGCGACTTGCTTCACTGTTCTCCAGTGTGTTTGGAATAAGCTTTTGATGTGCAGTATAATATGAACGACTGCCGATTACCGTACCAGCTTTCTGTGTTTTATCAATGGCGACCGCCGTAGCGTATTACTGGCCGTATTGGATGTAGTATGTACACATATGTTTTTCTTAACATTTGGAAATTGCATGTGAATTTTTTCTGTAAATTGTGCAGCATTACGTACAAGATGTGAATTGGTCATAACTTGAAATTGCCACGCGCGGTCTACGGTCTTGCATACCAGTGCAGTAGGAAAATACAGGAACTTTGCCACTAGCATTTTTACAAAGCACTCCGCTTAGAATGCAACATTCAGCTCAAGTTAGACTTGAGGCTGGAAATATGATATAAAGTATTGAAACGATCGCGAGTGTCCGACCTATTTAGTTTTTTGCAAAAATACTTTTTTTATTTGTTGATGTTGCCTGAAGCGCTCAGTTTTAATTTGCTATGCAAGGGCAATTTTGTGAAAAGTTAAACATTTTTTGACAAGCTTACTTTGTCTGCATAGCCTAACGAAACCGCAGTCGCCAAGCGCTGTTTGTAACAAACTTATGGAACAGCTGTTGTAGTCGTGAAGTGGGTTGGTTTTCAAATTTTTTAACGTGTTGTTACTTTTTATTTTATTTTACAATGTTTGCAGACTAACATGATGGGCAAAAGTGAAGCCCGGGCTGAATTGGAAAGACTAAGACAAGCAATGGAGGTTGTAGGATTTTTTGCTGGCGCTCAAAAGAATATTTTCAAGTTAATATCCGCGATTTTGTTACTTGGAAACATCACATTTAAAGTTGTAAGTCCAACCACGGGAACTTCATCCACATCTGCTTATAATTTATTTCTTGTTACACATTTTCTATCGCTTTACGTGCTTTTGACCGAATAGCTGAGTGTGTTTTGTCTACGTGCTGTGTCTGTGCTTTTAGCTTTCCGTCTTGGCCCCACCTCGCTTGACGAGAATTAACGGTACGGCGTGTGCAATCGTGCTGCTATGCTACTGTATCTTCGCATTACGGTGCAACTATTCTGGTACTATCAATAGTACGCAGGGTAAGTTGGAAAATTTGTCCGAAAATTATCTGTATGGACAGACACATAATTGCCCCGAAATGAAGTTGCTTGTTCAGGACGTAAATTGACAGCTGTACAGGTCTTGCAGCCAAACATTAATCTTGTAAAAACTGCTGTACTGGATTAGACTTACAAAAACATTTCAGTGTAGTTGGTACTAATCACTTCATTCTTTTGCAGAAATAGTGTGTTATCGCAGTAGGGTATGCCAAAGAAACTATTTTTGGGCAAAAACGTTTTCCCAACCGCATACAAGTAAACAACACCGTTCTGCTGAGGTTGAGGTCTTGGTTTCAGTTGGGTACGATTCAGCAGCCGCTAAGTATGCTGTTGTTTTCGCGTTGAAATAAATCGGGCGGTTCTTCAAGACGTACAGGCGTTTCCTGTTCGTTTTTTTTGCTGAGACATTTCGGTCATTTGTCTCACAATTTTTATAAAACTTGCTAACAGCATTCATTAGTCCGCATTTTCAAACACTTTTTTGGTCATTTCTAACAAAATTCGGTCTATGACCGAACAAAAACAGGTTTACTGTGCGAACGGGTTTTGGCGCTTTCCACCAGCCCGGATGTTGCATTTGAATTTACGACCAACCTTACTCCATTGTTTTATTTTAGAAAAAAGGTCGTGAGGAATCGTTGGAAATTGAGGACGAAACCTATCTGCATAGTGTAAGCGCACTTCTGGGACTGGATGCTTCCATCGTACGAAAGTGTCTTTTGACAAGGAAAGCTAAAGCTGGTGCCGGAGAACGCTTCGTTCTAGACTTAAAATTAAACGAGGTACGGACTTGGTGAAGTGTGTCGTGAGTAAACGGTTTCAGTAGAGTTCTGACACACACAGTCCAGGGCTGCGGAACCGGAGCACAAGCGGTTTTGAAGGTGGAGCCAAAAAAAGGTAGATGCCTGGAGCTGAAGCCAGAAATCTGGGTTCCGGCTCCACAGTTTTGACACACACCAGCTTCCCGACGCGGAAAAAACAAACAAAGTTACATTTTGTCGCAGATCAGACGGAGCAACTAATGTGTTACTCTCTTTTTGTTGAAAGAAATTATTCAGTCACGCTGGCATACTTTTTCTTCCTTATTTAAAATACGAATTGTATTTTGTATTTCATGTTGTGACTTGTTTGAAACCTTAGGCTACATTTGATATATGTTTCCTTGTGCAGTAATTTTCAGCGTATTCGCAAAACGTTTACCAGGCTAATTATTTTCAAGTTACATCTTTTCCGTAGATACGGTTGCTGTAGGTTTAAGCTCAGCTTCCAGTATCTGCGATAGCATTTGCTGCAGTGATGTTTTGGCGAGATCACAACTTTAGATGTAGCCATACTCGCGGATGTATAAACCCGACCAATTCCGCTGTATCTGCAGTTCCTTTGGTCTTGATCCGTGGTTCTCAACCATTCTTGTGAGAGCCACATACGGCTCCCAAGCACCCTTTGTGCGGCCCTAAGCAGTCTTTCAACAAAACCTCTAAAATTTTGTGCAACAGACATCGTTCTGCTATAAAACAAAACGTGTCAATCGACTTGTGTTAAAAGTTGTGTAGTGCAGCTCCCTAACAAAGTCGTAAGTCTGGGTTTGGCTTCCTTCAGGGTCTTGATTGTCAAAGTCGCAAATATGACTGCGATACTGGCTCACAAAGTTTGTTTGGGAATTCCCCTAGCTAATAAGACCTTAATTGACCTCGTGTTTCACAGCTATGGGAATATGCTTTGTGACACAACAAAAGGAAAACAAAGGGGTTGGCCTTAGGAGCTCATGTGGCATGGCGAGGGCCCACATTGCTTTTGTCTGTCAACCTTTGTGTATAGTAGGGTTTGGAAGCAAAGCAGACAATTTTTTATCCGAGCAGTTACTCGTACAGCAATTGATCTAATTTTCACTTCGTTCACTCCCGGTTCTCGGTTTTCCGTGAGCTTACTTTAACAGAAGATAGCAGTAGTCAACCACAGTAGGAGGGTTTTATAACAAGACCCAAGAAACGCCTTCGGCATTCGAAGACATGTGATGATACCGAAGAGGCACCATACGTTAACAGATGAACCAACCGAAATTTGTATGGTTTACTTTCTAGTTTGTGGTTGTCCTGTAATACAGCTGAATAATTAAAACAAGGTTGAAAAAAGTTGTTCTGCAATCTGCATTTTTTCTCATTTTACAAAATGGAAACAGATTTTTGTGACATGTTTTTTCAGAAGAGGAGAAATTTTCAGGCGCACTCCAGATAAGGGCATTTTTTCATACAGTTCAACTCTGCACCAAGTGGCAATTGTCGGTTGGGCGGCAAGCGTTGCTTAACGTGAGCTGATGGGCAGTGTTGGCCACCTAAGGACGATCTTGCAGAGTTGTCTGTTGTAAAACACACAAAAACAAAGCGCCCTGAACCAACTGCACGTTGCGTGGATAAACAGTTGCGGTATTGAACCGCGAATCCCAGCAATTATAACCAAAAACCGCCAAGTTAAGTAAAGCAATGAAGAATGTGCAGTGGGTGAAACGGTACAATCTGCACAAAAGTAATAACTATTCTATAGGCCCTTATTCAACAACAAGTTGTTGTATCGGAAGAAGTTCGATATGCTGTTGAGAACAGTGGGTTTTGAATTCATAAAAAGTTCTGAAAACTGTAATTTCTTAAATTTAATGTCGAATGCTCATGAGATTTTACCTTACCACTTCCAACTACCCGAGTTGTGGTAAACTTAAGAAGTAGATTGAAGTTGTTGGCTGACGAGGCAACACAGCATCCTGATGCTGTTTGCTAGTTTTATGGTGACGTTAAAAGGTCTAAAGTTGTCACTCGTCTACTGGTGTGAGCGCACACTCTGTCGTGCGCTGTGTGACGTCACGCTTGTTTGCCACGGAGATCTTGTGGGCTGGTCGCTTTATGTAAATGTTTGTCTTTGCACTACCGGTTGCGAAAATGCAGGAGACAGCCTTTCTGCAGGTTGGTGTTGACAGGTTTTATGGTGCTCGACATTATGGGTTTAAAAGTTCAACTTTAAAAGCGCGTGGCGCGCGGGCGTTGGTAATTTTGCGTCGCATTTGAAGCGTTTTCGTTTCAAAACGTTTTACTAATGTATTTCACGTATGTCGTGATTGCTGTGCCGATTTGCAAAAGCTTTTGATCGTTTTCAACGTTTCGTTACGTAGTGACTAGAAGCTTTGACTGAGACCCTTGCACTCCCCACACCTATGAAAGAAACTAGCTAGTACGTGGCGTCGAAGCCTTGCCATGTTTTCGTTTTGCATTTCCAGTTTCCACTGGTGAAATACTTGTTCTGACTGGCTCCACCCGTTATGTGCAAAAAGTGCATAATATGGTACATTTACTCCAAAGACGGACCTACGTCTTAATTTTTTGTTTTGGCAGGGCAAAACCCTAACGCTGCACCTTTTTACATTATCTCTCGAAATGCCCAGGATTGCAATTTACGATTTTCAAGGCGATTGTTGTTCGCACTATAAGCGTGTTTGTAATTCGTGTTTAGTCCCTGTCGCGTAATAAGCAGTACAGTTTAATTGGACGGACTTCAGCTCGCTTTCGTGTCTGAAGGTTGTGTTTTTTATTACTAAAATTCGCCCAGTGTTTCTGAAATAAATCAGTTCCACAGTTTTCAAGCACTGGCACCGTTTACCACCGCTATTTCCGTAAGTTCACGACTACGTTTTATCGTCAAGGCGAACGCTACGAGAGACGCGATGGCCAAAGCTCTGTATCAGAGCCTGTTTGATTGGACCGTCACCAGTGTCAATATGGCGTTGGCGCAGCGAACCAGAGACAGCAAACTAAGAGCCCAGGTAAGACCGCGTGATTGTGTTCAGCGGTATCACCTTGACGTCGAGTTCTACAGGAGCCTCCTATCCCGAAACCCGACGCACGCTGTTGAATTAACCGAGAAACAACCACCTCACCCGCTTTAGTTTCCTTTGACATCACGCTGTCGCTCGTGCGTGGTTTTTATGTTACATCGTTCTGTTTAACACCCCCGTGCTAAATGCTTTTATTTGCCCAACTGCGTCATTGTGTGCAGAAGGATGCCAGGCCCGTGTATATGAACATGTATCACTGGATGCCGGCACACGGTTGTAAAGCTCATAGTAAAGGCTGACTGACCGCAGTGTCTGTTTGCCTTTTTCCGTGATGTATTAAATCACTGCCCTACTTACGGAGTAATCACGCCTGCCGGTTTTATATGCAGCGCATGCAGACTTAGCTCTGTGCTGCCAGGAGTATATCCATGTGCCCTTGGCCCTAATCCACTCACTGTAGTTTTCACTACGAAACTCGCACACATCAACAGAAAAAATGTCACCATTTTGCTCAAAATCTATCTTCCACTTATGCTTTTTTACTCCTCGAAAATCCGCAACTGATACGGGCTTGCGCCCGCTGAAGAGTGCATTTCTTCATTTACGTTTTGCCTCTTGCTAACAAATGCGACGCAGTTTTGCTGTTACAGTTCCCGCGAATTGTTTTTTTAAAGTGGTCTGGTCGCGCAAACATTGCTGGTGACGACATTCTCTTTGACCCGTTAAAAAGAATGAGGTTTCCACTCATTAAAATGTTCGTGCTGATGCATTAGTGTTTAATCTCTCCATCCGGATACGTGCGCTGACTCATTTCTCTGGTTAGCACAGGAACGTTGGAAATGTCGAGTCGGTTATCGACAGAAACTTTACAATACACACCCAATCATTAGCAACATTTTAAAGGCCGCACATTGTGTGCAAACAACGCGTTGTAATTTGCAGTGCTTACACCAGTGGATCAAGCTTTCGTGGCTGCGTGCGACAGAGCTGCTGTCTGTGCTGCCGCATGTTGCCCGTCGCGATGGCAGTGTTCGTTGTGACAAGTGTCGCTTTTATTTGGTTAAAATGTGAAAAAAAAGTTCTTGGAAAAGTAAGTTCTTTCCAATCGTCTCTACGCATACCCAGTCACGAATGATGTTGGCGCAGTGCAATGTTGTTGAAGTCACTTTCAAAAATACCCGCTATACCACTGCGTTCGCCCATTTTTTTTAGTTGCTGTCGATGCATCAAAGCACTATTTCCTCTTTTATGTGTTCTTTGCCTCGTCCTTCAAACCAGACGACTTCGTGGTATTAACACAAACCAGTCCGCGCAGCTCTCGAACGTTATCCCGACACACAACGATTGTGTGCACAAAAGCGTCGAATTCAAACGGCCGTTCGAGCAGTCATTTAGAAAGTAATAGGGTCCATTTCCGATACTGCCATTTGCTCTCGGACAAATCTCCACCATCAAGAGCGTCCTCGGGGAGTGCAGTGCCCGGTGACGTTCGCTTCAGTCTTTCCGAATTGTTTGTTGTTGGTCCGTGACCTAATTCGGCTGGAAGCAAATCATCCGTTCCGACGTTGTTCGCTATTGCCGGGCTGTATCCGCCATCTCGCTCGGCGGTGCGCCAGCCACCCATTCTGCTACTAACCAGCACTAGAGAGTGGCGCGACTGCTCCACTGCTGATATTCGATCTCGCTTGTGTTTCGTCAGGTACCGGTGCCGATGTGAGCTTAATTTCGCTTTTTTCAATTTCGAATACGCGATCTACTTGATCGCACGCTTGACTGACACGCATATGCGTGGGCAACAGGCTGATGCAAGTAGGGCGTGGCCTGCATATTGGTTCTGTTAGCCCGGTAAAACATCTTGTAAAAAGATGTAAAAATCTTGTCGCGTCTGGCGGTAAACCGCTTTTAACAACTTAACCGTTAACTCGCTTTTTGATTTCAAGACAAATGCAAGGCAGCGTGTTTCAGCGTACGTTAGTCCGCGAGAAGACAGTGCCTGCTGTTAAAGAGAACGGTTCTCGTAATCGGGGATTTTTTGCACACTCTTGTTTGACCGGTTTGTTATCGTACCTGGCTGCTACAGACGAAGAAAGGAGATGCTGAACGAACACTGATAGATTTCATCTAGTTCACCCTCCATACTTAACACCAAACAAGTTGTGTGTAGATTTACGTTTTTGGATGATCAGCGTTCGACGATTTATTGCATTTGCTGAGGCTGCTTGCAACCGGCGGTCTGGCATCAAAACTGAAGTTCTCAGCTTAGCGCCATCAAATAGCTGCTCCGTGTCGGCGCTGGCCTGGCCTTAGGCAGAACCGATAGCTTAGTTGGTGAAAGTTATTCCATGTGTGATTATTTCCCTACTAAACAGCAAGTCCAGATCTAAGCTCAACCGCAAGCATTCAACACTGGGTCTTGGTCGCTCTGCTTGAGTCAGATTCGTTGTGACCTGGGCCTGACAAACATCGTGAGGTCTTTCACCTCAATGGCAGAAATGAAATCTTGGGTCAGCGTAACCATTCAGCGCGAATCACTACTTTTTGCGGCCTGCGCAAGAACCGGTTACTTCACGACGACATAAAGTGGTTTACAAAGCTGTTATTTTCGAACTACCCATCTTTCCAAAAAATAACCTGGAAAAGCAAAAGCTTACCATAAAGTTCTTGGGTAACACAGAGAACAACATTCGTTTATGCTTTAGCGTAGCATGGCAATTCGAAGCCAACAAAATTTTGTCGTTTTGTGGTACTGATCCAGCATCATTACTTCAGCCAAGCTTGGGTAACAAAGCCTGCGAAGAAAGATATCCTTTTCTGATGAATTCGTATACGCGTTTGTGTGAAGCACTGGCGCAGCTCCTTTCTCAACCGAAGGTCTAATCCTCTACGATTTGACTGCAAGGTCCGATCTTCTACCATTACTTTCTGCTTGCTATAGGTAAAAGCGCACTTCTTTGCCTGGTATGTCTATACCAAGATCGGCTGTTGTGTGGTGACTTTCCCTCTCCATAACGCAGATGAAACCTGTGTGTTGCTTCCTGTTATACCAAATTCCCCGTAGATCAGCCACATTGTTTTTTGCTTGTTGTTACTGTTGAATCGAACCAGCTGCTTTGGCTCAAGTTGACCAATCCACCATTTAGGCAACACCTCCACTTATATCTGCAAGTTGCGTGGAGTGTTCATGTATTGTTACAGAACTAAACTTGGTTATCACATTAGTTGATCGAAATACCAATTATAACATGTTCTTGCGAAAGAGGAGCAACAGGATTTTGTATGGTGGTTCGACGTACCCAGTTGTTAGGATTTGCATTTCTTCGATGCCTGAGATGATTTCAAATACTTGCTTTGGCAAGGTTGACTGCCTTTGTTCAAGACGGGGCAGCTTTCATAAGGAATAGAAATCCTTGTTGCGAAGCCGGTCTGGTGTTTCTTATTTGTTATTTTTTTCAACGGAATCCAGAACTGCTGTTGCCACCCTGATTTATTGTTAATGGTGCTATCGTTAAAGGCTTACGTGCGGTGCAGCTTGCGGTAGTAATCTGATTAGGCTTGCGTAAGTTTAAGCTTGCTTACCGGTAACTTCGGTTGGCTGAATTAAACCCAACACTTTCGCGTTCTTTACAGCGTGAAGTTGTTATTGAGAACATGTGCAAAGAATAATCCGGTTGGAGCACCAGCCAGGTTTTCCTTTCAAATCCTGGAGGCTTGTGTTAATTCTTAAAACACACAGTGGTTGTTATTAGTTTGGTGTGCTGCATACAACGGGTGGATACTTGCGTATTGGCGAAGTTACAAACTTTTGAAACACGCTTTTCGGCCAGATGTATTGCAGGTGCATTTCACACCGAGTAGTGAAAGTCGTCGGTTCCGAATGACCTCTAGTGCTGCCCAGTACTCCAGATTGCTCTCGCCATAAGTTATATTTGCCGCGATGGGAAAAGCGATTAACGATAAATGCCGTTCATGCCGCACAAAATCGAGCCGTTGAACGCGTGGTCGTTAAACCGCATCGTTATCGAAGGACTGCGCATGCCGAAGATGCTGCTTACTATGTCACAGTTCAGAAGTGAGCGCCGCGTGTATTTGGAACTAGTGGTCGATGCCTGTGCAGTGCTTTAATGACGCGATCAGACTCAAGTAGCCGATTACGCGCAACACGCCATTTGATTAAGTCGTAAGAGTTTTGGAACGTGGTTTTGCGAAAGAACTCCGTCAAAGGTTTTGCGTTGGTTTCACTCTGTAAGTTTGAATGAACCTCTGGTATTTATATGGCGGCCTGCAGGGAATTGAACCATTACAGTGACGAGGCGGTTGCTCCCAGACCACTGATCCGTATTTGGCTTGGCTCCACGCCAGCTCTGTTGATGGCGAAAGCCGAAACTACAAACCGATGGTTTCCTCAATCATTTTATTCCCCAGAGCCGTTGGATCGGTTTGTTGGACATTTTTGGCTTCGAAGACTTCGTGGTGAATAGTTTTGAACAGTTTTGCATCAATTACGCGAGCGAACATCTCCAGCACCACTGCATCAAGCACACGTTCCAGCTCGAACAGGTACGCCTCGCTGTGGGGTTTATATTTGTGTGGTTCGACGTATCGTTGACTTCATAATCAGCTGAAAACGCACATTTAATTGTTTTTGTTTGCGAAGTTTCAATGAGTTGATGGCGGATTTGTTCGTGTTCGTACGTGAGAGCGCTGCTTATCAAGTATGGAGCGTTGATGTTGTGTGTTTATCTTGTCGCTGTTGAAAATGCCGGCGTAAATTCATGCGGTCAGATTGAGCTCCATAAAAATCTTTTGGGTGCCCGTATTACTTGCGCCGTACTATCGTTAAGTTGCGAGTACGTAGCACTCTTGACGCAGCATGCTATATACCTAAAACCAATGAAGCTTGTCATGGTCTCGCTTCGATCTGCGACCTTATGACCTGCACCTTTAGACTGAAAAATGCTAAGATGTGCTCACTTACTGTAAAGTAAAAGGCATTGCTGACCCGTGTAAACATTAGACCGGATTTTTTTTCGTTTGAAATACACAGCAGAGAGTGCGCTAGAGATTCTTTCTTCTGCGTTGTTTGCAAAACACATTTTGAACCACGCCTTTGTAAGGTTACCGAACAATCGAATGCCACTGAAAGGAAGCCGATCTACTTCAAGAATTGTTTAAAATTGCTTGGTTGCTTTGGTTTTCACGTGATTAAACAATTGTAAGCAAGTGGTGGTATCACCTTTAATGCACCGCTGCTGTTTCATAGCATAACGACCTACTTCAACCGTGTTTCAATTTTTTTGCAAAAGTTTTGTTTATGCACATGTTTAAAACTTGGTTAGACTCATATGTAGAATTCTTTGCTTCCGTTTGGCGTTAATTTCCAAGCAGCCTATTGAATCTCCAAACTCCTTGAATCCGAATCTCCAACCACCAAGCTGTGCGCTTTTTGTGTAGCCATGTACATCTCACGCGATTAATTTTGCATTTAGTTTTTCTAGCTCAAAGCCTGACTTTTGTCGTTCGGCCTGGATTGCGTGGTTGGCCTGCAATTAACCGCGAGCAGTTGTTGTCTTAAGAATCCGACAACGCTGTTTGCAGTGTCTGACGTGTGCGATCTACTTCCTCTGTTCTTAATGGACTGAACACGATTCTTTGTTTCTTTACATTCAGGAGGAATACAGACTGGAAGGAATCGAATGGAAGGAAGTCGACTACGCCGACAACTCCGGCTGTCTTGAGCTTTATGAGAAGAGACCGACTGGACTTTTTTATTTGATTGACGAAAAGTATGTACCTATTCGATTTTTTTCTCCTTGGTCTCGGGCTGCTAATTCCTACGAATGCTTCTTGCCCGACAGTTTTTCAAGGTATGAAATATTCCTCGATAAAAATATTTTTGCGCCTTCTCGCACACCAATATCACGGTCACAGTCATATGCGCTGGAAAGTTATCTTATTTCGCTCTCGCTCGATCGCGGAATGCCTTCTTTCAAGCACACGTGACACTGTGCAGAACACTACCGGATAACGAATTCTTTGCTGTTGCGAACCGACCTGATCGTGTTTATGGCTTTGAAGCTCTTCAAGATTCAACTCGACTCGCCACAGCCCCACTGTATTTCCGTATCCTTAACCCGGACCCGATGCCTGTTTTAAAGTGGTACGGTTTATTCTCAGCTTTCCGGGCGCCAACAATCACACGCTGCTGGCTCAGTTCAACAAAGTTCACGGCTCGAATCCCTACTACGAGACGACGGTGGTAAAAGAAGACGCTTTCATTATCAAACACTATGCCGGCAAAGTGAAATACCAAATTAAGGTCCGGTGTTTCTTCTTGCTTTGTATTTCTGCTGTAACGAACTGTCATTCATCGTAAGGCTTTGATGGATATAAAATCTTTCACGTTACCTGATAGAGCAGCGCTCTTCAACCGGTGTGCACGGTGCATTCTAGGGTGCATCAAAACATGCGTGGGGTGCGCCACTACGACAGAGCTCACAAGGTGCATCACAAACTTGTCACACTAAACAGATGCTTTTTACAGAAGCTCTCTGTTAACAAAAATGAACCATTCTCTGTTAACAAAAATGAACCATTAACCAACCAATGACTTTCAGCATCTAACCTGGACTTTGCATATTCTAAAGTGTGGTACGTAACTTACGCACGGACCATGTCAAGGACCACGTAAGCATCAGACCATGTCAAGCTAATTGTTGTAATTAGCTGATTATTTGTGATCCATAAGCAGCAGGCTATGAGGCATTATCAATTGAATTATGCAGCTGAGTTACTGAATTGGAGTACTTGCTTATTTAGGCCAGGGTACTTGCAGACATGGGCGCAAATAAGTGAGGGACACGGGGACATGTCAGTAAATAGGGTGCATGAGTTCGTCAAAGCATCTTCAAGGATGCACCATAAGAAAAAAGGTTGAAGAGCACTGTGATAGAGAACGAGCATGTGCAAGGTGCCTGGGCATTGATGTACTTGTGACACTAGTACAATCTTTATGCAGCTTGAATAAAAGCCAACCGTTATATTAATCAGAATTTCGAGTGCAAAGGCCAGACGTTTGGCTGCAGCGCGCGCGCGAAAGCGAAAGCTTTTTGTTTGTCAAGTTCGGTTTGCGAAAGCGAGCGCTTGCACGCGAGATCGTTCAGGTGCAGCCGGTTTGCTCGTTAGGGGGCGGTCTCTGTGAGAGCGATGTGCGGATGCGGAAGTTCCGCAGACGACTGTTCTAAGAATCACTTCACCCGTTTGACTGCGGCTTCGATCCTAACATCGAATCAGGTTGCTGCAGCAGCTTAACGTGAAACGGTTTCGCAGTCGTACTCGTAATCTTAGGCTTGCTATGTCTGTTGGAGACGGTCATAATTAGCCAATTGCGTCATCTGGTGTGTTACCGTTTGCCAAATCTGGATTATCTTTTCCAAACCCACCAAGATTTAACTGGAACAACGGAAGCAAATATCGACAGTTATCATTTTTTCATCATTGTAAGCTTACTCTGTGCCGGAGCTGGCGTAGTTGTGGTTCATAGAATTTCTTACCTGCCCGCTGCAGTAACCGAAATGCAGTGTATCGCGGCCGCCACCCTTGCTAACGTAGAACCGCATTGCGATGCAACTTCTTTCTAGGACTTCCGTGAGAAGAACCACGACCAGGTGCGCGAGGACATCATTTCCATGCTTCGGACCTCGCGGTCCAGTTTCATTCAAGACGTCATATCTCGATGTCCCGCGGCCAGCTTTCGCTGGGGCGTGCTCAGGGCCGTGTTGCGTGCTGCGGCCGGATTCCGAGACGCTAAGAAACTATCGAACAAAGGTACAACTTTACTTCGTATAATTGTGAACTATAGTGTGTTGTTTAATAAAGGTTAAATGTGGCCGTTAGTGTTAAAACTTTTCGTATTTTCAGTTAAAAATTGCTACCTGCTACTTTTGAGTCTGGTTGGCCTGCTTTGTGCTTGCCATTGTCGCGACGTTATTCCATTTCTTGTGAGGATAAATTCCTGCTTTAAAATAGGAAGCTTTTCTAAAATCAGGGCCTAATTTGAATGTTGGCATGTAAAAATAAGTTCATTTATTTCCTTGCGTCAGCCAGTCGTCCGTAACACCCCTTTCTTAGTTTAAGGTCTTGAAAACTGCTTTGAAATGCGCAGACAATGATTAGGGTTCGATGCTTGGCACTAAAAGGCCATACTAGTGATCAGGCACGCTTGAAACATTGAATTTCCAATTCTTCGGGGTGTTTTTGTCATACCGAATCTAGTTTCATTATTGCGCCAATTTCTGGCAAAAATACTGGTTTTGACCTTTCATTCTCGACGTTACGCCAACCGCAACAAAGCGACGAAGTTGACCACGTGCTCCTGGAAAACCGATCATTTCCATTATCTTTGTGTTTGGGCCAACAGTCATTTTCAGGTGTTTGTGCAACGGCGTCCTGATGGTGTCAAAATAGTGCTTAAAAATGGGCCAAAGAAAAACAGTGCAACGTTGCTTTGTTTTCTTGCAGTGGTAGTGCGACTAAACGTTTGGAAAAAAAGCAAAGTCCCGTTCGCAGGGGGACACGGATTTAGAAATAGTGTTTATGGAGGTCATTGTGAGAAAACAATCCTAAATTATGTTCTTGCGCAAAGCCGTATGACGAGGAGGTGCGCAGCAAGATGAACGGAGCTGTGCATGCAAGGCCATGGACAGGCTTGGGGAGCAAGAAGTGAAGGGCAAGACCCGGTCAACTTGTATCACACCGTCTCTCAAATAACTTTTCTGTCAAATTCAAAACATGGTATGATCGAGCAGGTCGCTGTCATGTCCAAGTACAGAGGCAGAGAACCTTTGCTGCCACAGCAAGCGCATGTTAAGCCACATCGACCTATTTCGCCGTCGCGAACTGCACACTATTTAACTTTGAAGGACATGCAGCAACTGACAGTCGTGCTGCGGCCGTTGTAAGCGACGTAATTGGCGAACGGAATTTTGTTTATGGTCACGTCGCCAAACGAAACGCTTGCCTTCAGGTGTACCCAGGGATCGATTCAGCGGCCACTGGCAGATCGCGCAGCAGGACGACAAGGAGATGCAGACGTCGTACGTCCACAAGAAGCTGTAAGTTGGTCGGCTTGCGACGTCATCGCTGGTGCGCGCGCGGCTGGCATCAAAAGCACCGACGCGTTGATGGATTTGCGGTCACGGCGTCTCGCGCGTTTATTTCGCTTGTTTCAAGTCGAAAGCTGCCGCAGCAATACTCGAAAACAGTTTACTATGATAGCCCTGCACGGCCGCAGCTGCCAAATTACGAGACCGCCAGCGCTGTTGCTGTTCGTCATGGCCTTGTCGACTCCTTTAAGCGCAAGTTTTTTCTGAAGAGCACTTTCAGACGAAATCCTGTTCGCGATTTTTTAAGTTAATTTCGGAGTTTTCGGCGAGCTTTTGATAAAATTCGCGACGCCCTCGCTTTCGTTTTTGGTTGAAAAAAGTCAAATTTCGTGTCCACTTGACAGTGTCCGCAATAAAATTAGCATGCAACCAATAAACGCTTCCGAATATTAGCCTAACACTTCTCTCTGTTGATCGAGCAAACGTGATTTTGTCGTAAACTTTCTGCCTGGATTGCTGGGTGCTCTCGTATTTCAAAACGTCAACGCCGATGAGCTTCTGCTTTGTTTGGCTTAGACGCGCTCGCTTGTCCTATCGCCGCTTGAGCAGTTCCGTCGAACAAGGCTCTTCCTCCATGCGAGAGTCGAGCTTCTACGCCAAGAGGAAGACCAACACGCCCTCGCGGGGAAAGAAGAAAGCAAACAGCATCGGGCAGCAACATCAGGTCTTGCCGTTGTTGACCGTTTCTGCTTGGCCGTGCTGGAGTGTGTTCAAGTGCTCTTAGACAACAAGCGCTTTTTTGCTTGAAAGAAAGAAATATTTTCTGAATCGACGGCAGTATATGTCTAGTTGCGCTGTTGCCCTTACTACGTGACATTGAGCCATTGTATGATGAGGACGCAGCTCCTGCAACCTGCCTCTCGTAAATCTCCAACGGGTGCTTGTGAACCGACTGCAGCAGATTCTAGTTGTTTGCGCGATCCCTTTTGTTTCTTTTCACGGGGCAGGTTGAAGATGACAAAATTAATACTTTACACTACACTTAAGTTTTTCTTGCGTCGCGTGTACTTTCTTTTCTGCTCCGGCTCCATGGAATAGGTTGCGAGAGCACTAAGCATTCAAACCAAGGCTGCATTCGATCTGAACCGCCCGCAGATATTACACACGAGAGCGCGCCCATTGTACAGTTTTTGGCTTCAAAGCAAAGCTGCAACACTGGCTGAGCCGCTGAGACTGACTCAAAAAAAAATCTTGTTCGCAGTTTTAGCGGAATTGAAGTAACGAGCTTTTTTGCGTCATTGTCTCAACCACTCAACATTTGCATCCCATGGGAATCGAATGGAGTGGGTAACTGTAGTAAATGCTGATAAGCACGACTGCAACGTGGACCCGCGATTATTCCGTTCTCTTAAGAAATAAAAATCTCTAGAAAAGTCTGTCGTTAAACTAAAATAAATATACACGGTGTACCAGAAAAATTGTCATCCGCAGGCAATTAATTAACTTGGCCAAATTGTTCAAATGATTTGGCAACATATATACAAACTCAATTTTTTCTTTTTTTGCGTTTATCTTTCATGTATAGAAACGGCTTTCATTTCAGTAGAGAAGGTGTTTGTGTGTTTGAATTTGCTCGAACACAGTCGAACAAGACTGCAGCGTGCGACAGTGACAGAATTCGTAAAAATGCAACACCTGAGTATTGGTTTCGAAATGACACCAAAAGTTCAAGGAGGGAAGTTGTTTGTATAGGGCCAACCTGGACGGCCACCAGTATCGGATGAGATAGTTAAGCCCCAGATATATTTCATAAATAAATCCTAAAAACTTACGTTTGATATCCTCAATCTAATATTTATTATTAAATCCCTTCTGCTAAACATTAAACCTGTTAAATTGCATCCGCCTCGAGGTTGTCATCACCCAGATGTATACACCCCAAATTATTTAATGATAAAAAAGTTTTTGGAACACTCTACTTCCATTCAGACGAACTAAACGCGTAAATTCAAGATCAGTAAATTACAGCAGCCATCCAAAATCGTTTGGCTCCGGCTCCACAGCCCTGCCTTCAACCCCAACTACATTTTTTGCTACCTCCCCTTTTCGTTGTGACTTGTACTTAACGCTTCTCACGTTGTGACTTGTACTTAACGCTTATCACGTTGTGACTTGTACTTAACGCTTCTCACGTTGTGACTTGTACTTAACGCTTCTCACGTCGTGACTTGTACTTAACGCTTCTCACGTCGTGACTTGTACTTAACGCTTNTCACGTCGTGACTTGTACTTAACGCTTNTCACGTCGTGACTTGTACTTAACGCTTCTCACGTCGTGACTTGNANTTAACGCTTCTCACGTCGTGACTTGTACTTAACGCTTCTCACGTCGTGACTTGTACTTAACGCTTCTCACGTCGTGACTTGTACTTAACGCTTCTCACGTTGTTGCAGGCGTCCCTGGCGTCGCTGATGGCGCAGCTTGAAAAGGCTCACCCCTTCTTCGTCCGGTGCATTCAGCCGAATAATCAAAAGGTTCTCGAATTGTGTTGAATTTAATCTATAGCCTGGTTCCAGTGCGTGGAATCTAACAGCGTTGGTTGTTACATTTCAAACGCTAGACAGTCTCGCACAGCGTTTGATTTTGCACATCTCACATGACTCTAACCGACCGCGTTTGTTTATGATTGCTATGGTTGGAACACATTCTCACCTTGCTTGCTCAACTGATTAAGACGCCTGGTTCGAGCCAAAGCGGTAACTTCCGACGTATGCGTGGGGTCACTGTGTAGCCTTTGGTCGTTGGTATAACTGTAACTATCGAAGCTACCAGTTTTCTTTTCAGTTTTTCGAAAAGCAGTTAATATTTTCAAACTTGCGTTTGATTTTGACGCTGCGTTTTCGAAATCGTTGTGGCGTTGTTGTATGCAACAGTTACTTGTTCCCTTGTCAGAGCTACCACAGCTGCGCACGCTGCATTAGAGAAAAGATGCGCTTCCGCTTTGTTGTGTACAGTACAAGTTCTGCAACAGTCTTGTGGGGACAGCACGGCGAGAGATCGTAACACTTCGTCAAAACCGGTAAACCTGTTGGTTGACCGGGAAAAAATGGCAGAGCAGAGAATCGAACGCGATTCCTTTTCATCGCCAGTTCGGTAATTCACCCACCCAGGAACCTCACCGTTCACATGCACATCTCACATAACCCAGACACTGCATCACCGACCTGCTTCGCTTCATGTGAGGCTTGTAGTTGCGTCGGACATTTTGACGCTTGAAAACCTTCGGAATGTTTTTCTTTAAACGCTGTGACGTTGCCAAACAAGCCACATGCTATCTGTTCCTCGCCAGCGCAACCAACCTGTCGGCGTTGAGCGCGTCTGATGGCGAACACGTGATGTTGTGATTGTCTGCTGCCGGTAATTAGCAAAAAGGTAGCAATCAACGCATTCTTTCGTCCTCTTTTCAGGTGCCTCGCAAACTGAACGACCAGCTTGTCCTCCACCAGCTGCGTTGCCTGGGCATGTTGCAAACCATCAAGCTTCAGCAGTCCCGCTACCCACAGCGACTGTCGCCAAGTCAATTCTTTCACGAATATCGGGTAAATTATGTGGTTTTCTGTACTGTGCGGAGCGTCGACCTCTGTATTTGCAATTGATCTCCAGAATGTCGCGGGTCTGTCGCTCTGTCTTCAGTGATGTCATTGCCAAACCAATTCTTAGTCGTACCGCAGGTAAAAACATTTTGCGATTCGCTTTGGAATCATACGTTGTTTTCCTGGGAAACCATGAATGGCGTTTTTCCAGAAGTTGAAGTTTTTTGAAAAGTGGCACTTCCACCTTTAGCTTGCTTGCTTCCTCATGATTACCTCTCGCTATTTTCAAGAAAAAAAAGAAGAACGAGAGAATCCAGTACACAATGCTGGACCACAACTGGCCAGAGACGAACACTGGTTAAATGTGAATAACGTACCGATCTGTTGATCATCCAACCGACTTAAAACCCATATGAAATCTGTCTTCATTCAATTTCATCACAACCCGTTTTTCATCACAACCCGTTCACTAGAATGAATGCAGTTGCCGTTTTGAGCGATTGTTGTCATTCCATACGTCATCGGGGCCGATTGCTATCTTTCCCCGTCACATATCCTTCTTATGCTTGTGTTCAAAATAGTGTAAGCTCTGTCAAGATCTTCTTTCAACATTGGTTTTAGCACACGTACGTTTAACTCACAGCAGTGTGACAGATAACGCCCAAGCGACATTTTGGTAACACCTCTCGGCCTGATCCTGTACACCTGGATCTAAACTCGAAATCACTCAATTCGACGAAAAAGTTCGTTTATTGATTTGCTATGACGGGCGGATCAACTGCAGATCGTTGATCTTATACTGTATTTGAATGCCTGAGCAGTAACCAGCCTTACAAAATCCACAGATCGCAAGGCTCGAGGGTGAGAAAATGTGTCTTATGACTTTGTTACCAGTTTGGCTTTTGTCCACTCGGCATAAGATTTTCTGGGGGTGTTTGCGTTGGCGAAGGAAATTTTAAGTGATCCTATTTATAAATCAGACTAACTGAGAAAGAAAACTCCGATTGCGAAAGAGGCATGAACCAGCCGTCCAGGATAAACACACGTCGATCGTGGTGATTGGCGACAAAAGCTATCGTCAGTTGTCTTAGCTTTCATTCTCTTTTTCGTTCAGCCCTTATTGCTTGTGAGTACAAATGAAATCAATTTTTGCTTACGTCACAATTGCTATCCGAACACCCCGAGTTAAATTTCTTGCAATTTTAACTTAAGCAGTTGCCCTTGGGATGAGCTACCTAATCAGCTGCTGACAACTCAACAACAACAAGAGTTGGTGAAAATTTTTACACCATTTTTTTTCTGAACCAAGGTAACTATTACACGACACTAGTGGTGGGTGTTTTCAAAAAGAAATTTCTTTGCCAGAATTGCATTAGGCACTGACACAAAGTTGCCAAATTGACCAGCTTTTTGTTTTCAGCTGCTCTTCCCCGGGTCGACCAAGTCCTTAACTCTCGCGCAAATCGAAGACTTCCTGAAAACGATCGACCTGAAGGAGAAAACCCACTTCCAGGCCGGGAAGACCCAGATCTTCCTCCGCCACCGCGCCTTGCAGACCCTCCGAGAGCGACAGCACGTGGTCGTGCGTCGGAGCGTGGTGCTGGGCCAGGCCTGTATACGCCGTTACATCGTGCGGCGCAACTACCTGGACAAGCGGGCGGCGGCGATCAAAATCCAGTCCTTCTATCGCATGGTCGAGACCCAGCGCCAGATCGAAGAATGGCACCTGGCTGCGACGATCATACAGGTACGCGTCAATTCGTTTCCGTCATTCAGACTTGTTCCCCGACGTCGAAATTTCACCGTGTCGTTTCCAGCGCGTTGTTTGGATACGTTGACCGGTGCTACCTGCTGTGTTTGTCGATCAAATGTTGTGTACACGCTCCAGTACCGAATTGTTTGCTCACGCGAATGTTACGTCTTCGTTCGAATATGTTTAGTTGTCTGGTTTTCTGTGTCAGCACTTGGAACCGCAGGCGAACACTGATTTAATGTGAACTCTGGTTTTGGTACATTTCTCAGAAAAGACTTTTCGCTTAGCGTTAAGATTTAAAATCCATGAGATTTTTTCGTTGCTTGCGTCTTTTACGTAACATTTCCCGATCTGATCGACATGCGGTGATGGGCTTGGCAATCATATTCTTAGAATGAAACGTGAGTTGTGTTATGGAAGGCTGTAATTTTGTTGTANCAGAAATTTACTCTTTTTTGGTCAACTGGTAATTATTAAATAGGGGGGAAGCAATTGCTTGTTTTGTTTCGCGCCATCAGTTTTGCCTGAGTGAGAAGATCTTCGTCGGTCCTTCCCGATCGGAAAGTGCTGATATTCAAATTTTTGTTTTGTCGTTTTTTAGGAAGCCTGGCATTCATATCGCAACAGGAAACTCGAAAAGATAATCGTCCGCTTTCAAGCGCACTGTAGAGGATATCTGGCCAGAACAAGGTAAGTCGACCTCGATCAGAAAATACTTGGCCTCCTGGAAGACTAGCCGCTTGGCACGTGGCGACGATAGCTTTGTATGCGTGTTCCAGTGGCATACACGGTTCCCAACGACGCCGCTGTTGCGCATTGTTAGTAGCGCAACAAACCATTTGATCATTTCCTCAACGTAATTTTTCCTGTGCTTTCATGCAGAGCGAAGATAAAGCTGAAAGAGGCCCGCGTCATTCAAAGAGCGTGGAAGAGCTACCGGCTGCGCGTTAACGCGGCTGTCATCATTCAAAAGTTCTGTCGCGGTTACCTGGCAAGGAAAGCCTACGTGGCGAGAAAGATCGAGGAAGAAAGTCGTAAAACACACGAACCTGATCAAACTAAAGCCGACAGTAGTAATCTGGATCCAACTAAGGCGTTGGAAGACGCGCGCCGTGAAATTGCGGACAAAAATGCGACGGCTGTAGGTTTGGCAGGACCGGCAGATGGGGACTTGAAAGTTGTCGATGATGCACAATCGAGCCGACCTGTTGAAGTCATTAAATCGACAGTTCGTGTTGATGAACCCGTTGATGACGTGTTCAGTGACGTCACTCCCTCGCTTGAGAACAAACAAAGAGAACCACTTGAAACGCAGAAAATAATTAAATCGTCAACGCATGTAGATTCGGCTTCTGAAGCTTCTCCAGCCGTCGTTGACAAACTTGATCCTGTTCGTTCCGGTGGTGACCGTTTGAGCGCTGATAACCACTCACAGAGGCTGGAGCGCTCACCGGAACCGCCGCAACGAAATCGAAAAAAGCGCGTCGAGGTGCCGGACGACCGGGCTCCTGATCCGCGGTCGCGTCCTCTGCGCGCAAACAACGAACAAGACAATAAATTGCGGGGTAACACGGCCGTTAAGCTGTCCAGCGGTCTGTCGCTGAGCCTTGGTGACCTGACCCAGACCCCGGTTGAAGAAAACTCGCGTCATTCAAGAAAACCTTTAGGCGCTGTTCGCTCGGCAGCGACTGGCGCGGCCACAATGCAACCCGTGAAAACGATAAAGACTGAGGATAGTGAACTGTATAATCTGAAAGCGGGCGATTTGTTTATGAAGGCCGCGTTCTCCAAGCCCGAGTCAGGCGTCGTCAAGCCGGTTGTGTTCAAACCGCACAGCACGAAAAGGAAACGGATTTTCGATGAGATCGGCAAAAACCAAGTTCCTGGCCCGGTTGTCGCCGAGACTTCTTCCGATGCTGACAAAAGCAACGCTCCTGAAAATCACCAGGGCCCAGCACCGGGCCAGGAAAGTCGCGCGGCGCCCGAACAGAACGGCACCGACAAGCCCGACGCCACGTTACCGTTTGTTAAAGACGCAGCGTACGATTTGCTCAAAAAGCAGGCAGAGCCCGTGAGGGAGGAGAAGTTTCGGTACTTGTCGCCGAACGAAACGTTCACTCCTCCGGAGAAAGACAAAGGTGGCGACCAAGACAGAAAAGCGTTGAAAGTCGCGTCGGAGAAAAAGCCCAGTGTCTTGAAGATACCGAAGCCAATATCACCACCAGCCACCTCGGCTGCGTCAACGCTGGATGTCGGTGGTCAGTTCATGGAGAAAGACAGTGACCTCTTGAAACCAGACGACGTAGTCCTTTCAGGAGTGAGTGACAGCGGTGAGTACGAAGCTCACGAATTCGATAGCTATATCATTGCTGAGTGTTTTTGTTCGAAGTTATTTTGATGCTGCTGTTAATACCTGGTACGTGGGATGTTCGGATGTTTTTAGCGTCTTTTGAAAAGTTCTTGGCGAAAAAATACTTACTGCTGTACAATTCTATTTTCCTAAAAACGATTGTTGCAGATCGTTGTTGGGCGTAATTATGCAAAATTAATCCTTCGGTCCGAGAAAGCGTGACCCTCATAGAAATTATTTAGGGGCCGATTGTGCCCCTCACAGGTCTTTTGTTCGCGTTCGGCCTCACCGCAGAAGCATCATAAAGATGTGTTTGCGATTAAGCAACAGCTCCAATGTTGACGGCTGCGAACATATCTGTAGAAATTAGCGGTTGTCCCAGGCAACTGTTGCCCTTACAGGGCCAGGCTTAGGTTGTTGAGGCCCAGTTATGCCGGGGGGACGTTCTGAGCATCATCACCGTTTTCAGCTTTCAGGAATGTGCAGCAGTGTGGTCAGTATTTTTTATTTTTGCTTGAGGTTGTTTTTTTTAAAGTAAACTTCACAAGAAGTTAGCGCAGAAAAATTGATTTTGTTTTTGTTTCGATTTGAGAAGCTGTTTCTTCACCGAACCAACCTACCGACGAAGAGCTGGCGCAGTTGCACAAAGAATGGCTCGCGTTTCAGAAAATGGAACATGTTCGCCAACTTGGCGAGCTCAACAAAGCGCACGAAGGTACAAAGAGGGAGAATAAGCAGGAGCGGAAGATCAGAGAAGTATGTGGCGTATTCCTAGCAGCAAACTATATGAATGCGGCCCCTTTGCAACTACGTATCTGCCGTAGCGAAAAAAGCACCCTTTGTCCAAGTGAAATGCAATCGTTAGCATCAACGTCGCGAAGAGCGTTTCTTGCGCTAAATGACGTCGTTCGTCCGCTTATGGTGAGGCCGATGCTAGAACGAAGGTTTATTTGCTTGTTACGTGATACGTGTTATATCCCACTCGTAGAGATGGTTTTACGTGATGCATAGGCGGTTAGTTGCGTTATAGTCGTCGGTTAGATGCTACAGGACACGTGTTTTAGGCAAGCCCGGGACTTCATTTGATCCTGAGATGTGATATGATGGAGCTGTATTTAGCCTTTTTCCTGACAAAATGAAAAACTTCAGGATCAAGGTAATAACCACTTTCTCGATTTTCTGTTCCGCCCTTAGTCACGACATGAAAGGAAATAGCTATGGGGCGCCGTTCGTAAAAATATTATATCTGACAGATTTAGCACAAAAACTGCTATCTCTGCGCATATTTAGATATCTCTGCACGCATGTAGCTATCTCTGCACG
>JGI24159J19872_10001063_pt1 | contig 28835 bp, 13 predicted proteins | sample Ectturendosymbi4_FD_19872 | JGI IMG/M metagenome (IMG submission 19872)
CTCAATATGCAGTTCATGCTTGCTTCTTGATGCTTGTCTGGTTTCGAAGTTCATCAGTATTTCTTTGTCTTCTTAGTGGTCAATCCTTTCTTCTTGAATGTCGAGCACTGTTTTATTCTGTAATGCTTTATTTTAGATGTAGCAGACTTTTATGTCTGCTACACTGGGGTCGACATGAAATCCAAATGCTAAAATCGTCCATTTGGACAATCGTCTCTTTCAGATTTTGCTAGATTCCTTATTATGGTATTCTGGTGCTGCTGCGAGACCTAGCTCCCATCGAACTAAAGGAGGTGAGTTTTCCAAACTTCGTATCTGAACTCAATCCATTTCATGAGGACAATTGTTCAACAGCACCATAACAACGCTTGTAATTTCTTTGGGATAACTTCACTTTTTCAATCTCTGCTAATACCGAAGCAACTTGGAAAACTAAATTCGAAGATTTTTTAACGGTTCCGAGAGTGATGACGGAGGCTAAGAAGATAAAGAATAATTCAAAACTTTGTAAGACAAGCGAAAAGATCCACATCACATATAGATCAGCAAGAGGAAGATTTGATCGACTAATAAATTTTAGCATACTGGAAAACATCAAAATGATTAGGGACCTTCAAACAAATGTACACGCTACCTTCTTCGCAAAAATGTTTCACTGAATCGAAAAATATATTTTTAGTGTTAAATACATACTGCAAGAAAAATGTTTGTTACAGAGTACCAAAGCCCAACTGTGTGAAACAGTTATCAAACAAAGTGCTGGCACGTAGTTAGTTGTCCCTCAAATATTGACTGCAAGTATGTTGTTGCACCTAAAAATAATCACCTTGATGAACAAACTACCAATAGCACTTTCAAATGTTCGACATATCAAAAGTTCACAATTGTATCAGGATATTTACAGCCAATTTAATTTGAAACCGATTTCTTATCAACAAACCTATGCTCATTATGTTGTCAACTGCATCATCTAAGCAAGAAGCAATTGCGTAAACACACTTAAAGAATATTTTCTATTTCATTTATTCAGGTGTTTGGAGCGCTGTTTCTGCTTACTTTTTCCTTGAATTCGATCATATACGGTGTTCTGAGCAAGTGTTTCTGACAAGCGTACGAAAACTGTTCGACAAGATTTTCTGCCGGGATGGAAGACAAGCAAAAGCAAAGTTCGATGTTTGCGCAAGAACCGGTTCGCACTTTAGCCACTAGATGGCACTGACAATACACGTAGCCAGTGCCAAGGCTGCAGAAAATATCACCGAAAAGATGCTGTTCACAAAACTCTGATTTAAAGCGTAATTGGCAAGGATGTCATTTGGTTTGCAATAACAAGTTTTGCAGATGCAAGAGAAAATATCATTCAAGCTGGCCATGCTCCTATCCTAATTAATTCATAAAACAAGCTTGGAAAAAAGTCGATGCTTTGCCCATTACTTCAGCTTGACATTAATTTTGTTTCGGACTTCCCAAAACTGGATTAACGTTTTGCTGAACAGCACTGGGATTTGAAACGTGAATGAATTTGGCAGATTTTTGTGTTTCATCGAAAAGGAGTGTAGCAGCAACATGTCTTTAAAAAGCCACCAGACAAAATCTTCGGTCCTGCTTTGGATGCCGATCACAACCTTGCCAATCATTCGAAAGACTTTTCCACAACGCAAGCGACAAATGTCCGACAGCAACCGTTTGCCTGTGGAAAGGTAAAACAACATTCAATCGCATATCAGTAACCACTAACCAGTAATCAAATCGTTGTAAGGTCCACTGAAAAATTAAGAAGACCGTTGTCGATACCAGCGGGTTCACTGACGAGCGTATAGAGCAAAGGAGGACACGTACTCCCTACGCAGGGTTAGGGAAATCCAAAAATGCAAGATTTTTGTATGAAAGTATGATGACGAAACTGGACATTGCAGCAGCAGTTTATACGTCATAATAGGCTTTCTCTTGGAGAGCGCCAGACGTTGGTGACACCACTGCTTCTTAGACCCATTCTCCATCACCGAGATTCAGTATTTCTAATAAAGAGCGAAATGTCTTTCCACAGACCTCTTATATATTGGACGACATAGTAGCCACATGAAAAACATCATTTGCTCTTCCACAAAATAAATCAAGTTGACACTAAAAGCGTTTTCATGGCTTTTTCCATGTTAAAAAATTTTCCAATTAATTCAATTGCGCGTATTACATCAAACTCTTAATTTTTCGGAACTGTTAAACATGATAAAAACTTTGATCAGGCAAAGATCCATGATAACACTCGCTTTGGATGGATACCCAAATTTCACTTTTATAGAAAACTCTAAGAAAACCTTAAGGGATTAACCACTGATTCTTCAATAGATTCTGCAATTGCCGAAATATTAGTGCATAGTATGATAATAAGGTGTCATAAAAATAAAATCAATCCAAAATCGTCTGTCACATCCTTGATGATTTTCTTGCGAGATTGTGTACAATGGATCAGTTTTAATTGTTATGCAATCTACTAGCAGTATTCGCAAAACTAAGATATTGCGAAGGCAGCGAAGAATGACTTGGTCTACACTGACGTTCAGAACTGCGAATAGAAGAAACACTTCAGCCTAACGCAAACTAACCCACTCTGGACCATCAAGCAGCGACCAGTTTTGTGTGCAGCGCCAAGCAGAAGTGCCCAATTCGTTGGCAGATTCTTTGAACAGGTATTTGGAGTCATCAGCTCTTACACGGAAACCCGATTTATTGTAATTTAATGAAATACGTGTCTTCTGATGCGTTTTTAGATTTCCGTGTGCGCTGGTATATTGATGTAGTTCTCGTCATTACATTACGTGTCATGTTTTTTTTTTCTAAAGGCATCTGAGACAGGTTCATCAACATACCTTTGCCTTCGATAATTTCGCGCGATATTCAACACATATCAGAAGGATATTCAATACAGACTCTATTCTTGCCTCAGGAAAAATCTTCATCTGGAAAGATTATGACGTCATTTGACGTAACCAGTCTTTTCACCTATGTGTGTGCCGGTTGAATTTACCATCAATCTAGTTCTCCACTCTGTTTTTTGCATGAGCAACGAATTCACACGGCCTAAACATAACCCCTGAAGCAGTTTCTGGAATAGGTTGTGAAACAATTATGTTTAACCTCAACGGTTGCTTTCACCCACAGGTCGATGGCGTTCCTTGGGCTCACCTGTAGCAACACTCATTGTTGACGTATGCATGAACTATATACGTAATAGATCAGGCCTTGACGGCGACGCTACCGGAGTGTCGACCAGACCTGCTTTACCGCTACGTGGATGACTTGTTTTTGTTATTTCCTAACCAAGACTCTCAACAGGTTTTTCACTAACATCAATTTCTATTTACAAGAATATTGCTTTACCAAGGAGCTATAAACCAATAACTGGCTCTGATTCGAAGGATGTCTCGAAAACTTGTTTCCAATCGCTTCACATTTTAACTGATTAAACACACCAGTGAGAAGTTAAAAAATCAGTTCGGTATTGAAGACAACTCATTGTTGTACGCTAGCCTAGTTCCGAGCTGTGGGAAGTTAGCACTCACAGAAGTTTGAGAAACGCGTGCCTGACCAAGGCCTTCTAGTGAGAGGTGTTTGTTCCCCTAGAAGGCCCTGATCTGACAACCTTCCGACTAATCTGACACGTTATGAGTTCCGCGTATTAACAGGTCTGCGGCTCCTTTTCCCTACACAAATTGCCATACAACACAGGTGTTGGACGCAAGCCTTCGTTGTCACAAATTCAATCACCAAACGTCACTTCAGCAGCGACTGATCGTCAAACACAGTATCAAGTTATCAAGTGATGGGCATTTGAACAGTTTTAAGTGAACGTGTGTTTGGAAAGTTTCAAGTGACGTGCCTGTTAGACCAATTTCAAGTAATTGGAAAGAAAAGTTTCAAACTATCTACTTTGCAGTTCTCGGACTGACAGGTGACGACATTTCTAGTCCGACGTGAACGTTGCTCCGAGAATCATTTCTAGTTAGCTTGTGAACGCACGCACGAATCTGCGTGGCGTCGCAATCCGACAACTATTTTGGGGTCCATTGTGTTGAGGCACGATAAATGCCTGTGAACGTCGAGCTGCTGCTCAGCTGAAGATTCTTTTTGCACTACCCATTGGCGCAAAGTGTGTTGAGTAAGCGTTGCGTCCCTAGCTGGGCCGATTAACCTGCGCGGTTTAGCCATAACTACTCTGTTTTGTTCTCTGGGCTGTAATTTAGCCAGAGATATAAGTGTCATGTCCTTGAAAAGGTTGAAAACCTGTGTGTGGCTTAGCCTCGATTCCCCTCTAACTGTTGTGCGCTGCGGTGTCATAGCTTTTGTGTCTAGCAACGGACATCATGACGTGCACGTTTGATGAGTTCGAAACTTTCCCTACGGATGTGCAGGGCGAGCATGATGAAATGAGGCTGTTGGTAAAGTCACGTTCTGCACCTGACGCCATAAATTCATGGCTACAGAAACTACATGAAATGCTCAAGGCGCTCACGCTTTGTGATAAAGAGGTTATGCTAAGGTTACATAGTGCTGGTGACCAAAGGTGGGCAACGATCGTTACAAAGAGATCCATGCTTTCCCGACAAGTGAAGACGCTTGACCTGCCTGCACGTAAATATCTAAGTGCTAGGGCGAGTAAGATGATTTCTTTGAATGTTAATCAAACTAGAGTACGTCCCAATGCCAGGGAGACACGACCTGTTACGTTTGCGCCAAACAATGACTACAGCATTGTTAGCGGAAGAAAACTGGTGTTTCCGAAAATGATTTGAGTAACTGCTGAGAAAGTACTTTGTCAAATGCATGTTGTGTTCTCGCTACAAGGGCAAGTCCGTCTGAATTTCGAAGTGACAGGCAGCCTAAAGGTTTAGCAACGACCGCTACAGCGATGAATACGTTTGTTCGAGTAAGATCGAACGACGTTGTCGGGAATGCGTTGCAGAAACGCCGAGACAGTGTGGCGATGTTCGGGGCAACTTTAACGACGTTGCTTAAAACTGTAGTAAGGCAACGGTGCTGCGCTGATTCGGTCAGTCAAAACCGCTTTGGTGCTTTCGCGAAAAAAAACGATGTTTTGTTCATTGCTCCTAGATCCATCGTCGATAAAAAACTGCGCAATTCCAGTGCTGCCGCAAGCTTTTTTTGCAAAAACTACTAGCATCACAAACATAATTCACCAGAATTGCTGAAAAGTTGACAAAAATTTGACGAAAAGTTTATGAAAAGTTGAAAAATATTGAAACGTTTCGACCCTTTTTTTGATTCTGGTTGTATTTTTTGCATTTTTTCTAATGGTGTACTCCAAAACTTGATATCGGCAACGGTTTTTACATAAAACCTAAAAACCCGCTATTCTTTATTTGCTTTTTGCCCCAACCTTGCTTTTTCCCCAACTTTTTTCCCTAAAAATTGGAAAGTGACTTTTGTTGGTATTGGTGGTTAGGTATAGTCCGTGCGAGCAGTCGAAGCCACAAAACGTTTCGAAAAGCTAAAACTTAGGCGTGAAAATTGTTTTTGAAAATTATAAAAAACTTGCTCAAACGGAGGAAAAATACAAAAAGTTAATTTTATCAAAAATTTCAAATGCAAATATGCCTTTCTGTTGGACTCATCTGAAAGATCTCGCGAACTTGCAATGTTTTACTTGTCGAGGTACCTTCAGTGGTTCGCGAGTTATCGCCGAAAAAAACGTGGAGCAAGATGATATACCCGGCGAACTTTCTGGCACCTGCCTTTCTCGTGGTTCCCCAGCGTCGGTCAGCAGAGTTTCTGACGGTCTTTCAACGATTTGCGTAATCTCGCTCTAAGTTGACGGACATTCTCGTTTTCTGTTTGTCTCATATACCGCGCAGTAAAACTACAGCTCGGCTAATTTCGATTTGGTGACCTTTCGGCTCTTGCTCGTGTAGACCAAATTCTGCTCATCGAAACAGCGAGTTTTCTGGTTACCAAAAACACCAGATATCTGAGCTGTGGATATCACATCACTTGGCAGGTACTGTACCTTTATTACCATTGTTATTGAATGCTTAGCGCACAGTGAATGCAAAGTGCAAGCATGGGGGTCGGAAGGATTTTTTCCAGGGAAGAGGCACTAGGGAATTTTTTTAAATTTTTTCCAGGGGTGCCAAAAGGGGTGAAATTTGCAAGTTGTTTTCGGAAAGTAGGAGAGTTCAGAAAAGGATTCACACCATAGAAAAATATATACAGAAAATAATTAAACCGCCGCGTTTTCCAAGATAAAAAATATTATCCTTTTTTTCTGATTCTGATTGATTAGATTTCATTGAATTCATTAATTACGATATTGATGTTTGTATTGTTGTTTCATATGAAGCTATTGGTAAGGCAAACGGAACAGGTTGCTGATACTGTAGTCGCATTTACGCAATATCATCAAGGTTGTTAAAAACGAATTAATTGAATTATTTGTTACTTTGATGTCCACCTCGTCATACCACAAACAATTTTAGCGGACTGTTTGCAAACGGTTTTTACTGCAAGACTCATATCATTCTGACACAGCGTCAGTTTTGTGCACACCGCACAAGCCTGCACGACTGTTTCTTCGTGAACTTCCTGTCACTTTACTAGGAAACAACCGAATTTTGCGTGTCGTCACGTCGTTTTTGTCATGGCATGTCATCCGCTTTGCCCCGATATGATCCTCACGTAAGATGCGTTTCTGATCGACTGTAGACAACACAGACGTTAGAAGGCTAAGAAACACTCACCGTTCAGGTTCAGTTTGCATTAATTCAGCTTTATCGAGGTTATAAGGAAGCAACCATGGCTTTGATAATAGTTTACTGGTGAAGCAATGAAGAACATGCTACTGCAAATAAACGCGAACGCGACGTAGCCAGGTGTTGATCACAGTGCTTCAGACGTTGGCGACCAACGATGACGGTGATGAGCGTTACGAAGCAAAATGTTTCTTTTTGCGTTACTGAAACGTTCACCCTCGGCCGGCGAAGGTGGATCACCTGCTAATAGACGCTATTTCGTACAAAGCATTCTTATAGGTAGGCTACTAAACCCACGTTTCAGTCAGGTCGAGCCAGTGACGTGATACACAGGTTTGCTATGGTCCGAAGTCAGATACACCAGGTGGATATAAAATGCACTTCGTCAAAAATTATCCAAAGCATTTGGTTTCTGTCAGTCAACTGCTGACCTCTTTCGCTTTCTTGATTAAATGACATCTTTGAGGTCTTGTGCGACCATCAGTATGGTCGAAGAACTTCATCAGTTTATATGCAAGTTTTTTGTTGTTGATTTTTATCCTATAGTCTTTTCTTTATGTTGCCATGGTTGAAATTCAACTTGTAGCAGTTGCAATCGTGAAGAGAAGGAAGGGTGCGCTGTGTTACAAAGTTTCATTACAGCAATGTTTCAGTGATACCAAAATGTGGAAATCATCGAAGTCCAGTATATCGGTGCTATTGTTTATCCACCTACTCTGAGCCATATTCTTAATTGCTTTGGTATCGATGCATCGGTTGGATGATAAGCAGGTTTAGGTTATTTTGAGCTTTAGTTTAATCTTGAGGTGGACCATAGCTACAGTGACTTAAAGGCTAATCGATCGCGTGTTCAGTGCGTTTACTTTGATGTCCATTATTATTACAAGGTGATGATCTATGCCCGAGGTGTCCAACATTTTTTAATGAAGGTTCATAACTGTTAAGCAGGTTTCTCTACTGGCCAAACTTTCATATCATGATATGTTGATAAACTTGCATTGTAAGCTTTTTTTCAAAAGATTTATGGTTGGTGTCGCAATGTTTTAATGTTATATTTTTGAAGTCTGAAACTTCTTTGCTGCATATCCAGTAAATCAGCTAGTTTTGAATCTGCACAAAGACGTATTGACTGTCAATCATTCTAGAAATTTTCTATCACTATACCAAACATTTAGCTTTTTGTTTACCGTTGCCATTACCAGAAGCAACTTAATCAAAAAGGGTACTGACGCTCAGAACAGTTCGGATGTTCTTAAAACGAGCTTTGTCTCTGATTAAATTGTACAAGCTGCATATCCTGCAGCAAAGCATGTGTACAAAAGGAGAAAAGCCTAAAGCTCGTCCTTCGGTAATACTGCAACAGTTTTATAAATAGCTGATTTATTATTTCGACATGAACAGGACATTTACATTGATTTCCATGACCGACGACATCCTGATAGGAAAAATGTCGCTTAGGTCGAAATTCGCATCGGTATGGGTTGATTTTTACTTATGAAGGGAATCATTTCGCGGGACCTTCGGAAGGAGTCAGCGGGCCACATTAGGCCCGCCGGTCGGAGATTGGACACCCCTGTAGAATCTACTGTATATTATTATGTTGTTGTGAGGTGAAGCAGTGATAACAAACGTTCAAGACCATTGAGAGAAAGCAGACCGGTTATGATGTGAGAATTTTTGATTGACTGCTTGTGATGCCATCAACTCTTATGTTACAGGCTTATCAGATAGTGCATTTGTTTTAGGCCTACTGTTTGTTGAAATTCATGTTACGTTGTGCTTAGAAGAAGGGAAATGTCTGCGAACGGCACAGATATCAACAACTTAATCACCAACAGGTTAGATTAAGACGGTTTAGGAATATTTTGATTCAACCCATTTAGAGTGTTTTTCAAATTCGTTTCTTTATTTCTGGAAACAATTCAGTCCCGTCGCCACGAGGGGGGCTTTGGTGAGCTTAGCCCCCCCAAACAAAGCTCCAAGCCTCCCCAAATTGAAATATGAACACTATAAATTAGTGGAATTTTTGTCAAATTTAAATGTCAAGGCCCCCTGCACAAACGTAAAGCCCCCCATTGACGACTTTCTGGCGACGGTTCTGAAACAATTAATCTTTGATTAAATTTCACTTCACAATAGTATAACTAGTCTCGATTACCGGAAAGTCTTGTTGCCGAATTTCTTTGTTTTCGGTAAAACAATGCGGACAGACCAAATCTAACCCAAATATAATCAGCATTGTCGAAACTATGTAATTGACATCAGAAAATTTTGTTTTTTAACACTTTGGTCTTTACGTTTGCTTTACCATATTTGTTTTAGGAAATGTCTCGTAATGCTGCTTTTTTAAACAAACATCTCCTGTTTATGGTTCCCTCACTCTTATTAGCACGCAGCATTCCAGTACATACTTCAGCGCACCCTACTTCTTTCTGTGTCACTTCGTTCCATCACAGGTGGCCTGGGAACATCCTAATGTATTTCATGATTTGTTCGGGGGGATTGACAATAGGTGATCGCGTAACGTGGATGAGCATTCAAGGAAGTTCAGCATTGTCGCAAATTCTAATGGACGGCAGATGGGACACGACACATCAGCTGTGGGGTCGATGATTTATCCCTAAATCCGTTGGTTCATTCAGGTGCGGTCAATTCCGACACGGAAGCGGTTTAGGGAAGTCCATTCACTCAGGTCCAAGCCTAGCGGAAGGCCTTTTTCCAGGGGCGGTGATTGTCAAACAATTATCAGCGAAGTCAAAAGCAATAGCTCTTCTACCACGAAAAACTCGTCTGGTCGAAAGAGATAAGAATTACTCACATATGCTTTTGCATCGAAGAATGGACAAAACATTCTGAACATTGTTCTCGCCGAAAAGTTAGGTGGACATAATATCTATGGATTCCTTCTCAATCATGAGAAAACAGATGAGAAAGCGAAGTTAGAACGTTCTTGTTCTGTGATGAACTAAGAGCCACACTGGCCCGTAGGAATTCCCGCGGACTATAAAAGTAACCCTGAAATAGTGCAAACTTACCCAACGTTGCTCTGGGGATTAATGCAGTTGCTAAAACGAGCATTTTCGACAAAATGTTTATATTTTCAGATACCTTTATATACTGTATCTTTAAAGCCATTGCAGCTGGTGGTATGGGTCTGACTTGTTTGCGCTTATTGTTCGTGCTACGAGCATAATGACGTCAACAAAATTCGGTAGACCAAATTACTCGCAAAAGTAGCACCTGCACTAACTAAGTTTAACTGTGTTAACTGTAAAATAGCTAAAGAATCAGGGTGCTTGTTCCAAACTTACCATAAAGTGTTCAAGAAAATCATAAGCATTGGTTGCCGAAATTCTTACAACGCAACTGGCTTAGGTGACGCGCAGCCTATGCCGCAATTCATGCTCCAAATATTTTCTTGCAGTTCTATTCCTGAAAATGTGCAAAAAGATGGAATCACTGCCGGTAGTTGGCTTTACTTCTTGTTCTTACTGTTCGTTTGTGTGTTTGGGACAATCGGTAATGCGATGACAATGGTTGCTGTCAGGATTGAGAGAAAACTGCGACAAGCGGTAAGCCGGTCATAAATTTTGGTTTTTGCTTATAACTTGGTGATTACTCTGAATTCAGTGATTTGTTATGAAACGTCTAACAGTACTACAAATTGAAGCAGCTCTAGAACATATTTCTATTGTTTCCAGCATGATCTTTACATCTAAACATACAGCTGCATTTTGTGTCTAGGCACAAGGCATTAAATCGGCCCTCAAAATCTAATTTCTTTCTTCAAAATACTTGCCTTCAATCTTTTGCTCGTTGAATTAAAAGCATGAAAATTATTAAACGCAGTAACTGGTTGACAACAATATTTGCGATGCCACTTCCTCAGTGTCGGAGATTCATACAGGGGCATTGAATTGCTGTGAATTTAAATGTCATTAGCATTTTGCGCTGCATCTGAAATCATCAAACAAAACCTACATTTTCTGTTCAGAGCCTTGTTCCAAAAAACTCTTTGCACTTTGCAATTCGTCACTGCACGCAGTCAAGCGAAACAGCTTCTGATTGGTCAGTGAGCGATGATCGTAACCACACAATGAAATTTATAACTTTCTGAAACAAGAAAAAGAATAGTCAAATATTTGAACTAATTTCTACCGTCGATTTCCATCAACAACAAACTCCGTCCTTTATTTTTCAAGCGCAGTATTTGTACTTCGCTAAACTTCCTGCCTGGTATTTGCAACAACTGGCCCCTTTCACGGTAAGATACAACGCGGAAAAGCAGAAAAAAAAACAGCAGTTCACTTACACGAAGGGATACAAATGGCAAAAACGAAAACGCAAAAGAACCATTTGGAGCACTATTAGCAGGGACGCCGGAATGGGGGTGCATTACGGGGGCACCACCCCCTGCCCTTTGAAAAGGGGGCAGGGGGGGAACAGGTGCCTTTACATAACAGATTTTATAAGTAACTTCGTGATTTGGCAAGATCGACCTGAAACAAATTTATTGCAGCTATTCGCGCACACGTAAAATTGAGAATGATTTCCTATAATTTCTGTTATTAGTTTTGAAGTCAACATTGTTGCTGAACAAGTAAATGCGAAAAGAATGACCATTATGGGAGCGCTTTTACACTGAACGCAAGCAAACAGTTTTGAACTCGTGGTACGTCAAAAACATGGGTGTCCACAGGGGGGTAGGGCAAAACGAGCATTTGCCCCTCCCAGCTGGAAAGTGGGACTAAGAACCATTTTCTAGAAAATTTGATGTCAGCCGATGGATTGATTTATTTATTGCAATGACAGTTTATTAGCCGGTACGACACTAACACTGCACAAGAGCCAGGTTCATTGTTCTGGTGTCATGCAATGGTGAGCTTGGAGTTCACTTGTGTAACAATAACATGGCAACAAATCTTCTAATGTTGACTCCAAGTTACGATATTAGTCGTTTTGCTGCGCCCGCGTGTGACTGTTGAGCGCAGACATCTTGGCAGGTAATGGTTCGAGACAGTGACTACTGATAGCGGCAGGGACGACGGAAAGCGGTGGCAGTGCCCCCTGACCTTTCATAAGAGGGACAACGGGGGCAAAGGCGTCTTTTTCATAACAGTATCATCGGAATTTTATGGTTTATCACGATCGAATTGAAACAAATTTTCTATAGCTGCCTTCATTATTTTTGAGGTCAACACTGTTGTTAAACAGTAGCAAGCATAATTGGTAAAGATTTTTTTGGTTTTCATAAATTTCCTTTGCCCTCAACTTCTTTACTGCCCCCCAGCCCAATCGACGTTCCAGCGTCCCTGACTATTAGTATAAAGTTTATTCAATCTGTTAAACAGTCCCAATGCACCTATAACTTTCAGTGTTGCAACTACGTTCTATTGGTACAAGTTGATTCTATAGAAACTCAAGCCGCGTAATTGATTTCAATTTCAGAAGAAAGGAAAAGAGTACTTCTGTTTGTATCTCAAGGATCACATGTCCTCCTTAAGCTTCGGTTAATTGCTAGTATTAATGCATTACGTAATGTCTACTTCTCTATAATCTATCCACAATGCCATTTTGAAGTGTGTTATTCTGTCTGAACCTTACTTAGCGCATTTAAAACTATATCATAACCGTCCAATAAACTGTATTGGCATACTGCCAAAACAGAGCACATCCCCATGATAGAATAATATAACACGTGCAAAGTATTTTCAATTAAACAAATATATCAATATGAACTAGGCAATCTTGTATTTATTCTTTATTTTTTCATTTCCCTACTATAGAATGATTATTATATTACCTACAAGAATACCTACTAGTAATCTCATTACAATTCCAACAAATCTCTGACACAAAAGACGGATCACTGCATAGGGCCCAGACTCTGAAACAATATTCCCAAAGATTTAGTATATAAATCATTCTCAATCTTTTGCTAAACCTATAAAATTACCTGCTGGAACAAGTGGTAGTTTAATATGTTTACTTTAAATGCTCTTGTGATCTAAAAATATTTTTTAACTTTTTTACTCTTGTGGTCTAATTCTGTTCCAGTACGAACGATTTAACCCGAGCCATAGTTTTTCCTGGCCTTACGGTGACCTACGGGTAGTCTCTCAGGACACAATTGTCGTGATTGTGTACTTGTCATTGTAACTGTTTTCTTAAACTAAGCATCGGGGTGACAGCGCTGATGTTCCACTGTTTTGTGTGTGTGGGTGGGGTGCTGGCGCCGTGCATCACTGATTCCATCGTACTTATGTGCGTGGGTTCGGATATTTCGATGGAGGTTGGACTTATTGTCGCGTCGCACTGTTATATCATCTCGTACGGTGGGTCGTGAACTGTGATGATGCATCAACGGTGTAGTTACTGTTTAGTCCAGCGCTTTTCAAACTTTGTTTCGTTACAGCACACTATAATAAACACTGGATTTGTCTGCGGCACACCTACTTTATAAAAACCTACTCTTCACAAACTTTGCAACGGAAGTGCTGTAACATACAGAAGGTTTTGTCAAAACATAAAACTTTTGCGACACACTTCAGCCTCTTCAGCGGCACGCCAGTGTGCTGCGGCACACAGTTTGGTAAACACTGGTTTAGTCACAATGCTTTATTTACATGCTGTTTCTCTGAATGCGTCTGGTTTTTTTCATCTACGTTTTGCTTTTTGTCAATTAATACAGTTGGTTTTGACCGGTTTAAAATTTAAATGCATGAATTTCCTAAATTTTCCAAATATTTATGTATAATACTTAAATATTTACAAATAACGTTTCCCTTAACCAGGTTTGTTGATTGAATTTTACCCATAACGTCTGCGTTAGCCTATACTGTTTGATTTAATTTTGTGCTAATCTGCATCACTATCTGTTATCAAACCTAATGTAATATATTTGGTTGTTGTTGCTGATGTTATTGTTTTGTGGCTTATCATTTGTTCACATGTTTGCGTTATTTATTTTGATGGGCTCGGTTTGATGACCTTGCGGTCCCTTGTCCCTTTTTATTCACTGTGCATTTTTTGAATATCTTCGATCTCAATAAGCCAATCAATCAATCTCATTATTTGTGTTTGAGATTTAAAGGGACGCTGCGTATGTTCAAATAAAGGATATAAACGTTTCGCTTTTTTCTATGCTGTTTTAACAAACATACAAGCTAAAGACTTAAAAGGGAATGAAAATGTCAAGAAACAAGTCCGCCAGTGCCATTTGGTGGCATTTCATTCACTTTCTCACTTTTCTATTATAGGAATGTTTTATACCAAAACAACTAATTTTGAAAATAATTCACTTTACTAGCAATGCATTGTTGCTATGTAGAATATCATTTGCAGAATATCATAACATTGTAACACTTCCTAAAAACGTAACGTAACATGTAGTTTAAAATAACGGACCTGCTTACTCTTAACATGCTAAAAGCAGAAAAAAGCAAAATTCCGAAGCACAAACATTTGTTAAAGAAACATTCAGACCAAGCAAGCTCGGAGAAAAGCCTCTTTCGACTTTTTACGACAGGATGAAAAGTACAGCGGCATATTGGTTAAATGATTTACTTCACTTTAACTAAGTTTATAGCGTCCTCAAATTTTCATATTCATCTGCCCTTCCGAAGCTACAACTCCAAGGTGCATGATCCATAACTGAAATGACCGGGTCATGACCGATTGACCTGAATCTTGGTTGGAAGCAGGGTTGCGGAGTCGGAGTTGCAAGGAGTCGAAAGTTTTGGGTGGAATCGGAGTCGGGTTCCTAAGAACACTTAGAGTCGGGGTCGGATTTTTTTATCCGACTTCTTCTCTGGAAGCCCTATTGAATATTTTTTACATCGCGCTCTTTATTTACGAGTCCTAAATTTTTGTGCTATGTTTCATGTTCAAAAAATTAAAACACTATCAAATATAGAATAGTTTTTAGCTAGCTACTCGCTCTCGCTATATACCACTTGCAAAGGTTTTTGGAAAGTAGTTCATATGTTCATGTTGTTATTGTTTAAATTCATTCACTTTATTGTAGGTGGTCATAGTAAACTGAATGAATTTTTATGATTAGTAAATATCGTGTAAATAAATAGATTAATTCAAAGCCTTAACTCATGCATCTAGTGACAATAACAAAATGCTTATTCTAAAATAATTTTAGCTCTCTTCTTTGCCATTGTTGACAGCGAAACGTCATCCACGTTATTTTAAGGAGTCGGGAGTCGGAGTCATAAGTCGGAAATTTGGGGAAAGTCGTAGTTGGAAAATTTTGGAAGATAGGAGTCGGAGTGAGACATTTTATTTCTGACTCCGCAACCCGGATGCAAAATGAAACGCTGTGAGGTGGTTGGATAGAAACGCCCCCACACTTCCTTTGCTTGGTACCTACTGATAAAGCGGTTGTCAGAGAGAAATACCAATATTCAGGAAAAGTTTATTGATCTGACAAGTGTATCTCTTTTGCGATCAATTTATCGCCGTTGTGTCAAACGCGTAGCGAACAATAAATTTCCAAAGATTGAGGAAACCCATTACGCCTCCTAGTGCTGGGTTTAATGGATTCTTCCCAGTAAAACGTATTCTTGATTTTATGAATATCAGTATTTTTTCAAAAACTGTTTCTTCGGGTTAAAAATCGCGAAAACAAACTCCATGTGATGCACCTAAAACGGTGTGCAAACAACTAAGACCATTTCAGACCGTTCATTTGAGATAATCTCATTTCAGACAACAGTCATTTCAGATCCGACATCAGTATGATAAGTTTCTCTCGTATCTGCTGTTTGAAAGCACGAGTGCATTTACAATGCAGCGTAAGTAACATTGGCTTCCGAAGGCAGTCACCTATGGGGACTTCAGCCTAAGATTCACTTTGCTAAACTCCAAGCCCTCCTCAAAAAAGTGGAAGGTAGACTACATCGTAAAATGTGATTCACAGAAAATCAAAACAGACTCTCTCAAAAGTGTTGTAAAATGAACACTGTCTCAAATGATAAGTTACCAAATGAATGTGGCATCAAGCGCATGTGGTCTCAGTTGATCAGACTAGAACGTGTCGTTTCAAATGAACAGGTCTCAACTGTCATCAAGAGTGATCGGAGTCACTTTTTTGACTCCAGGTCATGCTCGGAAGATAATTGAAAATTCACACTCCGACTCCTGTGCAGACTCTGAAAAAATTTAAAACCAAGAAGTAGGATCATATGCTGTTCTCACCTAAACCAAGGTTCGTTTAGCACGTTCCCCAGAGTGCTTTAGGATTTAGGAACAATCGCAATGAAGCAAGCACTGCTACTGTATCAATTCACTTATCAATCTGCACAAGTAAAACACCATACACTGAAAACACTTCATACCACCTTAACATATTAAATTACCTCTCTTATGTTGTAAACTTGTAAGATAATACTGGCATGTTTAGGAATACCCTGAGGTAAGCTGCATTTGTTCTAGCTTGGCTAAAATCGCACTGCAATTGTTGCATTTTAAAGATGTATACACTGTTGTTTTGTGCATTTCACTAAAGATAACAAATTGTGAATACTGCTTACACAACAAGATAGAGCACAGAGGTAAAACTTTCAGTAACCGACGTAACTACCAAACGTTTAAAAAATTATTCGTGAGATCAGCAGTAGAGTATTGGAATTGCGCCAGAATAGAGTCCGCCAGTCTGCCACCTCCACCATCCTCAGCAGCCTGCACTGAAATGTTTACAGTCCAGTGCAACCAAGAGAAAAGAGCCATGACATCAATCTAACAATTACCCTGTCAAAGCAATTTATAATATGAAAGCTATTATCCGGCTCCGGTAAAAACTGAAAATTTCACTCATGCTTCGGATCCGGGACCGATTTTTATTGAGAATTCCCACTCCAGGGTCTTGTCCGGCTCCGGCAAAAAGCGAAGACTCCTGCCGGGGGAGTGAACGCCGGCACTCCGGTTCCGTGATCACTTCTGATTGTCATGGAATCCGTAGTCAACGTGTGTTGTTCTTGTTCACATTATTTCTCAATCATAGTTTCAAACTTTTTAGGTATCACGACAAATTACGTGGGCAGTATTAACATTTTTCTGATGTGCTCCAATAAGAGCGTGAAGCAAAAAATACATCCTCAACTTCATACCGTCGACAAGTCTTGTGCAGCCTATCGTCCCTTCAAAAGTGTGTCGACGAGTCATTTGAGCCTGAATACTAGCTAGCTCACAATTAAAAGCCCTATGTTTTCTGTAAGCTTTCGAGGAATCAGCCGACTAGTCTCTGCTTTCATCTTTTTCCGATGATTCAAACTTGCACATATCTATTCAAGTAAGTATCCTCCACAGTGGGGTAAGCAAGGAATCGATCTGAAACTTTTTTAAATAAGAAATCGATTTCACATAATATTACGCATCCGCAGTCCTAAAGGCTGCAAGCAAACTTAACGGGAGAAACGTTTAAAGGCTAAAGGAGAGCAGAGAAAGCCAACAAACTCAAGACTAATATATGGATTGATGGATACTTTCTCTATGTACATATAGATTGATGGTCTGTGTTATGACGGTAAATCTGCTCACGAAACTTTTTTTGGCATCCGATGCAAAGCATACTCATTGGTCTGCAATGTCAATACAGTAATCAATATCGGAAAACCTGATAAACTATTTCTGCAGTCACGCGTCATCTCTATTTTTTGTTTTCCATAATTAAATAACCTACTGCTCGCAAGCAACATTGCAAATAAAAGTTGAAATTGCAGGGCTGCATGATGTATGACCCTGAATTGGCTACAGTTAACACCGATACTAAAGGTAAACGCGTAGAAGCAAATCAAGTCTTAAAACTCAGGAAAAGAGATTGAGCTTTGTAGACCCTCTCTGCCTATGTGAGTGTTTGCTGTAGCCCTTTGTTCCGTTTTTGTATGCACCATGCTCTTGCCAAGTCGCCAGTGCGATTTCACAATGGGTGCAATCAGTGCCGGATTAAGGTAGCGCGGGGCCTGGAATATATTAACAGCGCGGGGCCCTAAGTTAAAACTGCACTTGAACAAGTGAACAACTTTGAAATCATAAATTCTACGAGCATCGACACGTGTACCATCAGGCATACTGAGTTTCGTGAGTGCGAAAAACATAGTCCTAAATAGCAACTGGTGGACATTATGGGCTATACGAGGTATATCTTTTTTACCAAAAATGCATTTACGTATCTTTTTACTAAGAAGGAATACATTATTGTACAGCTCAAAAGTACAGTACAGAGTCAGTAATTAATGCTTCCAGCCTCATCAACATATTTAATCATTGCTACATTTAAGCGGTGTAGTCTCAGTATGTGTCGAAGTCGATTGTCAAAAGCAGTAAACGTACTGCTTATTGCGCATTTTCTGGATTTTGCCATGGCAAATTCGTTTATGATACTGGACTAGTAGTGTCTATTTCGCATAGATGTTCATACTCTATAGTCTGTGCTCTTTAGAATCAGGCTGGTAAGCTTGTTTTTTCTAATGGTTTTCTTTGTTCATTCTACCATCATAAGTTTACAAAATGACCGTTCTCCATTGCAGTTGGTCACTATGCGAGATAAATAAATGCGCAAATCATTTCCCACATTTGTAAAAGAAGACTCCAAGTGCACTACTCAAAGGCTAGTGGATAGATGCCAAATCCAGGGCTGCCAATGAGTTTTTTAATTCTGTATATACACAGTACACAGAACACTGTATTCAGCGGTGGATATTAATGGAGACGAACGAGGCGGTCTCTATAGCTTCCCCGTGGCGACGTTAATGAGTACCAACAAGGTATAGCGCAGCTTATAGATCACCAGTAGCGTAGCCAGCACAAAAATTTGAGGAGGGCCAACAATTGGGGGGGCAAAATGGTAATTTTAGGCGAGCAACATTATTTTGTTTTGGATGCCGCCTCTCAAAGCCCACAATGACTAGATATGCCAAAAATTAAGGGGTGTGTGGACCCCCTGACTACGCCTATGTAGAATACGTCACTGTGATGTAATTACAATTAAGAAACATCTTGAAATCGCTGCAATTTGGCTTCATTTTTCGACTGGTCTCATATTGTTGCAAATAACTGTAAAATAGTTTGATTTTCAAATCACAGGTAGCCTAATGCAAAAGCATTCAATTGAAAACTTTCGCTGAAACTGTTTATGGCAAATTTAGCAAAATGACGATTTATTGAACTGAAAAAAATATGTACAGTACATATGATCATGGATAGATATTAGGGGAGGCTAAGGGGGGCGCCGCGGGCCCACATTTTTCTGAGGAGCCGTGACGGCCCCCATTTTGAGAGTTTCGCACATGGTCTTTGCAATATTTATTTGAACAAGTTATTAATCACTCCAAAGCAGGAGTGGTAAATTAGCGGCCCGCGGGCCACATGTGGCCCGCTAAATCGTTTTCAGTTGCCCGTGGAAGCATACAGGAAGAATCTTCAAATCTGAAATTTCCTCGAACATTTCACAGTAAACGTTAGTGCTGAGGCTAACTTGAAGCGAGACACAGTTCTATTTCCATCGTAATCACTTTGTCCTTCTCTACCCAAAACGTTTCTTTGTACTATTATTGTTCCTGTACTATTTATTTATTTTAAGATCAAATTAGAGGCACGGCCCTCTGCTAAGAGCGTATTCTCAAAGTGGCCCCCGACCCCTGAGCCAAATTACAGTAATTGCACATGTCTGCTGTAGAGCCACTTTTAATAGGTTCTGAAGCAAGTCATATATTGTCGAAACAAAGCAAAAATTATATGCAAATGTGCCAAAAGTGCCCCCTAGACACCTTTGTGTAGACAAAGAACAAATGTAAAGTCAAATGACTTCAAACGATTAACAATGTGATTGTGAAATGGTCTTTCACGCAGAAGCAAATTCCCAGACAAAATGAAAAAGTTAACTTGCGTTCAGCGAATAAAGTTTTCGTATAGCGCAGAGGTTTCCAACTTGGAGTACATTTGCCAATCTGAAAGGATGCATTCATTGTACAGCCGCAACAAATAATCTTTCATGCATTGAAATCGAGTCTACATTTATAATTCCAAAATTCTAACAGTTCTATTAAAAATTCAGTAGACTTTTATTATTTTCGTTAACCTTTTGTCATAAGAAAATTTAAGGGATTCATGTTCATCAATCGAAATACTGGTGGGGTATTTGGCCATAGAAAGGTTGGGAACCCCTGGTATAGCATATGTAAAATATAGGACACCAGGCCAGTAACCACGGGCGCGAAGTCCCCCTAGAACATTTTTCGCCCCAACCTCGAAAAATGTGTTGGACCTCGTTTAAAACTATTGGACATAGTTCAAAAATTTGAAAAGTCTTCGTCCCTCCTGGTGTCTCAAGCTGGTTACGGGCCTGTAGGGCACCCTTTCTGAGAGTTTCCCTCGGGCACCAAAAATTGCAAAATCCACCCTTGCATACAATAAAGAACAAATTTGACACAAAAGACCTCGGGGCCCCAAAAAGCTGCAACATTTGCTGCTGTTGTTAATCCGGCACTGGGTGTAATTCAAACTGCTTGTCACAGAGTAAATTATATCACATTTCGTAAGACTATACGCAAGAACCTAGAATCGATATCCGGCAGACTTAAGAAGTTTCTTGACTTACCGTATTGTCCAATAACATTCGGATTTTAAGTTTTTTTTCTACTATCACAACTGACTGTTTTGTACGTGAAGTTTTCACTGCTAATTCAGATCTTATACTCCGCTGCAACTTTTATACAGTTTAACTGCATTAGCTCTGAACTGGAGTCAACGCCAAATTTTAAAATTTTCTCAGATCTGCAACTACTTGATCTTGAACCTGACTGCCGCCGACAGCATTGTGTGCGCACTAGTTGTTCCTGTCGTGATGGCGAACACACTAATAGAGGGCAAATGGCTTGACAACACTCTCTGTTACTTTTCTGCAGCGATATCTGGAGTGGCTTGTCATACGGCGGCAATCACCATGACTTTCATAGCTTTGAACAGGTACAGTTAATTGATGAATTACCTGATTTACTGCACGATCAATTACTGAGTTAGACAAAGTAATATTGTATTTCAATGATGATCAGCTCTGATCTTGTTAAATCGATTTGGCGTTTAGGGGAGGATCCATTTTCATTCAATCTCAGCATCAAATAAATCTTTTTTCCCTTATTGTTTTCGCGTATCACTTCTACTTGTATCAAGATTCTAATCTGTAATGCATTTAAACGTAAACCACACGTGATTATTTTTACTGTTTTGAAGAAAGTTGTTGCGGAGCACTATTCTAAGATTTTCAGTTAATCTTCTCAACCTTAACTGGAAGAACCAGTTTTAGTATTTTTGAACTCAGAATCTGCAGAACATTTTATGAAAATGCAAACAATTTCTTATGTCTTTGTAATTTTGAAATTGACCATTTTTTGCAGCAAAGCCCATAAGTACTAATAATTCGATTACATGACAATCGCCAATACACCAGAAGTTAGGGAAATCAGTTTTATTATTCCAACACAACTCCTAATAATCCTCAATACCTCGCCCTGTTGCCAGTGAATCACGATTTCATCCATACATGAACGATTCAACGAAACCTCGGGTTTTGTGGGTAATGGCGGGTTTTGATTGTTTTGTCCAACTGCCCGCTCGAACGTATTCAGAAAACCTTTGCGCGAAGTTTTGAAACAACCAATCGGTCTTGATTACCATGTAGAGCGTCTCTTTCTTATTGTTGATAGCAGCTAACGTGAGGAAAGACGCTAATTGGCAACATATGAAGAACGTGACACATCGAATCTATTGCATTGGTTTGCAGGTACGTTGCAGCTCAAAGCGGTGCACACTACAGTCGTTACTGCACGAAACAAAGAGTGATGATGGCTATTTCAGTTTCTTGGATATTTGCTGTTGCCAACACAGCGCCCATTCTGCTTGGTGAAAAGCCCGTTTCATAGATTTCGAACGGTTAAAGAAAGTAATGCTATCAATAAGATTCAATAAGATTTGAAAACCAGATTGTTAAATGATAAATGTGCTTATAATAATCAGAGAAAAAACTGTAAGCAAAATCATAAAGTTTCCTTGTGTTGTTGCCCAAACTTAGTGCCTCTCACCTTGGTATGTTGTAGACAAGCATTAAAACATATTCCAGATATCTTCGTTTATGTTTGCAAAGCTGATTCGTACACAATGCTCACTAATATAATTCTTGTAATCAATGGATTTAAATTTTCGTGCCATTTCGTAAAATTCCAGATAATTTAGGTTGAAAATAAACAATTGGTAGAAGCAACTTTTTCATTTATTTTGACGTATGGATTTATTTGTGCTGACTATAATTGTTTGTAAGCGATGCCAATGCAACAATTTTCTAACTCCTTGTTTGCCATCAACAGCCTGGATGGAAGTCGATTACGACTTCAATCGCTACGTCTGCATTTGTTTTGACGGAACATTTCCCCTCAAATACACACTGGTTCCAGTGTTTGTTGGCCATTTCATTCCACACGCCATCACCATCTTCTGTTACGCAAGATTACTGAAGGTAGAAATTATTGATCAGGGTTTATTACTTTTACGCGACTATACCGGATGTAAACATGCTTTCTCTTCATTTCTGGTTCGTGACAGTTTACACTAATCGATTTTTTCGATTTGAATTTGCTTACTACAACAACAACGCATAACGTTTACCGTTTTATTTTCGGACGTTATCCAGCCACTGTGGCAATATAAATAGCGACGACTGAAAATGCGTGGGACTCTTTTGTCCGCACTTTTTCACTGAGAAGCTGATGAAAAGCAGCTGCAATCAGCTGAGCACGGCAAATTGTCATCTGACTTTTGACATTTTAGGACAATTTTTGAGGTTCAGTTGCAGAGTTGCGGAGTCGGAGTCGCAAGGAATCTTAGTTTTTGGGTGGAGTCGGACTCCTAATAACACCAGGAGTCCAATTGAATCATTTTTACATCGCACTCCTAAGTCGCGAGTCCTTTACTTTTATGTTATGCTTCATGTTCAGAAAATTTAAAAACTATCCAATATAGAACAGTTCTACAGCTAGGTACTCGCTCTCGCTGTATAGCACTCGCAAAGGTTTCTTGAATGTACAGTAGTGCATATGCTAACGTTGTTTAATGCATCCACGTTATAGTAGCTACTGATAGTAAACAGAAAAAAATTTTATGATTACTAAATGTTGTTTAAATAAATAGATTAATTCAAAGCCTGAACTCATGTATCAAGCGACAATAACAAAATGTTTATTTCTAAAGTAATTTTAGCTTCTTTGCCGTTGTTGACAGGCAAACCTCATTCACCCTATGTTAAGGAGTCGGAGTCGGAAATTTTGGAAAGGTCAGAGTCGGAAAATATTTGAAGCTCGGAGGCGGAGTTGGAGTGGGTGTCGGACATTTTGCCTCCGACTTCGCAACCCAGCTGTTCAGTTGGAAACCAAACACTTTTGTTTTGAATGCAATGTTGGACTTGAAATTATTGAGACCCAGGATGCACAGCACAGTCAATCTAAGCTGTTGTCTGTTCTTTCACAGGATTTTCTAGACTCGATAGTTTGCTTTCGCTCTTTCCTTAATAAATGCGATGAGGCACAATACGGAATTCCTTTCGCGGTTATTACAGGGCAAAGGTCATTGTTGGACATCGATCTAAAATTTGCTTTACTTTAAAATGCAGCACAGGCTAAGAGGTCTGAATAAAGGCAGTGGCGTAACTGACGGGGGAGCAGGAGTGCGAACCGCCCTCCCTGGAAAGTTAAATGTAAAAACCAGGCCCCCACTTACAGTAGCTTACATTTTAATATTTAGCATTATTTTTGTTTTCAGTAGGTTGTTGCTTTTAGCGTTTTTCGTGGTTTTTTCGGGTTTTTAGCTGATATAGACATCCACATCCAACCGGATTCACTATCACGTTTTAACTTTTTTTTCTGAGTGTTGGCCAGTGGCCACCTGCATTGGCCAGTGGGCCCCCTTCAGCTACGTTTTGCTCTCCTGGCCCAAACCTCTAGTTACGCCACTGATTAAAGGTGGTAAACTTTTTTCATTTTTGAGGAGAGTGGATTGTTATTAAGAGATTAATTAGAAATACAAGCAGAGTAGCTATTCCTGTTTTTGTTAAAGAAATCAACATGAAAGGACAAAAACCAGCATAGATGCAATCTTCACGTAAGTCATGGGATTTTACCCTAATTTCTTTTCCGTAACAAAAACTGATAAGCTTTGGTAATGAAAATTGTGGTTCTTAGTTTCGTGTTCCTCACCTATTTTCGTGTAACAGTCAGTAAACTTCCAAAATGCCGCTATACTTGAAATGTTTTCAAATTACCACAGCTACTAGGCTCATTTTTGTCAGCAAAAACAAAAGTGCAATTAATATCTCTTGTGTGCTAGGACATTCACAAATACGTTTTATCCGTTCATCCTCTTGTCCAATCTGTAACGTGCCCACAGTTGCATACGACGTGCAACGGCTATGGCAACCAAAGTTTCGAGATCTCCCAGCCTTTACACCTATCTCTTTTGCGTTGTCACAGGTCCTCTCCGAGAGTCGACGAAGGGTTGCAAAGACAAAAACTGCGGCATCGTGCGCAACAGCCATCTCCGCTACCGACGATAAAAACAGCAGTAAAATTGGGTCCACATCTGATGACCTTTGCGAAGCAAGCGATGGGATTATGAAAGGGGTAAAAAACTGGAGTCGACATGAAATCCAAATGTTCAAAACCTCCATTTGGATCATTGTCTTCTTTAGTTTTTGTTGGATTCCCTACGGTATTCTGGTTGTACTGCAAGACCTTGCTCCGATAGCACTGAAACAGGTACGATTTTCTTTCTGCCCAAGTCAAGGTTTCCGTTTGCTTTAATTTGGATGCTCCCCATCAGTCGTTCAGCACACGGGGGTACAAGCACACTTCCACAAGTTTGATTTGTCAAAAATTTGGGCAAAATCTCGAAAAATTTGGGGAAAGAAGCTGCGACATTTTAACAATATTAATGAAATTATACTTCCTTGGTACTGAGTGAATGCGTAAAACTGGGTTTTTCGGTCATTTTTCGGTGATAGACCGAAATGTTGTTGAATGACCGATCAAATTTAGTCATTTCGGTAAGAATGTCTGAAAATATAGGCTAAAGAATATAGGGTTGCCGAGCCGGAGTCGGAGTCGTAAGGAGTCGGAGGTTTTTGGGTGGAGACGGAGTTGGATTCCCACACTGGGAATCGGAGTCAGATTTTTTGTCTGACTTCGAATCCGGTTGTCCAATTGGATCATTTTTTACATCACACTCCTAAACTAGGAATTTTTGTTGAAATGGTACAATTTCTTTCGAAACGTTTGTTGAAACAGAGATTTCGTGCTGTGCACCACGATTTCCATTGATTTTAACTGCCAAATTTTATTACCTTTATGTTAGGAGTCGGATTCGGAAATTTTGGAAAGGTCGGAGTTGGAGTCGGACATTTACCTCCGACTCAACAACCTTGAACGAGCCCTGTTACGGCGAGTTTTAATACAACTGTGAGACAAATCACCGACATGTTTCAGTGACCAATTTGTCTCAGCGAAAAATGACCGAAATATCTTAGCGAAAAAAAATCAGGTGTTGTGTCATATAAAGCACATTAATATCTATAAAAACAAGGAACTGTTTCTAGTAACTTCGTGTTTTAATTTGTAAGAGTTGATGAGTAACTGACCCACTTGCAAGTTTTGACAAAAGAAGGCATTTATGTGTTTTATTAATTGTGCACTGAGAAAATCAAGCCATTATGCAGGGTACATACTTTCATGTCAATAGAATCCATTCCAGGTAAGTACAGGAAAGCATTTGTCGTTAATTCTAACTACAGTGTTTGGATGAGCGCATTTTGCCATGCAGTCGGTTGCATGTTGCATATGTGTGCAGATGAACAGACAATGTTGTGAGACACAGTCATAATATAAACAATATGGTACATACCACATCTTTGTCTTCAGATAGGGAATCAGTTTCAGACCTACCTCAGCTAGGTGTGAAGTTCCTTGTTGACAGCAACAGCTGGAATGTGAATGGAGAATCACAGAACTGAGGCAGATTTTCCGGAATACTGAGTCATCTAGCTTCTGACAATGTTCTTGTACAGCCTAGTGTACTTTATTTCAGTTGATTTATTAAGTCAAACAACAAATTGTCTATTTCTAAATCTATGGCAACATGGTAGAGAAAAATATAATCTACCAATAGCTACAGAATATTTGTATGGAGAAAGCTTGTCGCATAAAGGTTTCTCGGGCACATTTGGGGAAATTCGGGAAAAAATATCCTTTGCAGCCCCAAAAATGTCTGCGTCTATGCCTGTGCTACCTATATCCGTTAAAAAGCTGAAGCGACTATGGACCAGTGAGTTTTGTTCCAAGTACTTAGCACAGCTGTCCCGAAAAAATACATTGCACGAGTTTTGATGTTTTGAATGTAATTGATTTCATACACCTAATTCAAAAAATGAATAAACATGAGAATGATGAAGCTTCTGCATTTTTCTTAGGCTTTCCGTTTACAGTAAGTCATGTGCAGAATTTTCACCCTAATTTGAAAATTCAAGTGAATAAAAAAATAGTCTGACCTTATTTTAATCCTTTTTCATAATCGCAGTCATTTTACCCTTGATTCCTTGCATCACTTTGTGAGCATAACAGCAATGATCACCTAGACAAGATATCTTCAGCGAGTATTACACATTTATATTTTAGGGAATTTTTATGCAGAACCTGAAATGAAACAGTTGTGACTTACAGCGGAGCTTTCAAAATGAGAAGGTGTCTGCATGGTCAAAAATGCCCAAACCGGCTTGGAAAAAAACTTTCTGATTTTCTCAAGTAGTTGTTGGCATTTCTTCCTTCTGCAGTTATTCTATATTGATGCTTTCTCATCTTTTGAATAAAAACCTCAAGAGTCGCCACTTATAGGTTTCAGATATCAAAACCATTCCCTATGTCAAAAACTATGCCCAAGCATACAACTAGCCTCAAAATAAGCCTTCCTTGTATTATTTGTAATATTTAGCACATGACGTGCTCTAGCTTTCCAGCAAGATGTTTGAGGAATCTCTTGCTTGATTCTGTTTTCATCTTTTTGCGATGATTCAAACTTGACTTATCATTCAGCAACAATTGTCACAGCAGTGACGCACACAAGCAACTCACACCGCAATTTATTTGCACAAGAAAACTAGTTTCGTGTTTTTTAAAACATCTTCAGTCCTGCGCAGCCAGTAAAAAAGTTACCTATGACTGTTAACATTGAAACAATGGCAGAAAAAGCACGTATTGTTGCCATGAACATAGGTGCAGGGGAAGACAAATTTTTGGGGGTGCGAAAGATTCTTTCCCAAATTTCCCCAAACTTGCCCGAAAATTTTCTCCCACATGAAGAACTATCTTTGGTGTGTTCTCCCAAGAACATGAAGAACTATTTTTGGTGTGGTCTGCAAAAATGGTCTTTATTGTGTTTTTCTGCCAATGTTGGGCGCCATTTTTTGAAGTCAAACAATATTGGGCGCCATTTTTGCCCGGATTTTCAGGGATTTTAGCCAGATTTTCAGAGGTTTTGCCCATATTTTAGAGAGTTTGCCCAAATTTTCAACAAATGAACACCTTTGGGGGTGCGCTTGCACCCCCTGCACCCCCGCCTCCTACACCACTGGCTATGAACAATTCGCAAGAGTAGATTAATTTTGTGATAACAATAAAAGAGAATTGGAATGTTTAGTTGTAACTTCAACCAACTCAATTTAATCCAAACTTTCAACGAACTTTCAAAATCAGTTATAAAAGTTGTTGTAAACGCCTCCCTTTCCATCAAAATTAATAATCTTTTCAAACATTGCTTGTAGCATCAGAACGCAATAGTAACTTACCGTACATATTGTTTTACTCCCTCAGGTGTTTGGAGCCTTGTGTCTTCTCAGCTTTTCAGTGAATCCAGTCATATATGGAGTTTTGAGCAGAAGTTTTCGTCAGGCATACAAGAGGATGCTCAATAAGATGTTTTGCTGGAGAGCAGAAAAATTGAAATCGCGTACAGTGACCATCAGAGAACAATCAGGCATCCCGACCACAAGCGCACATTAAACGAGAATCACGCACCAGTGAAACACGTTTCAACAAACGTTTAGGCCAGCCAGGAACGAGCTGTGCTCGAAGTGTCAATGTTGATCAAACAACAAATGGAAAAATCTGTCAATGTTAAAATAATGTGCTCTCATCTAAGTGCAATGATATCGTGAAGCAAGTTTGCTTGTTCAGCAAAAAAACAAAGCAAGTTTTCTGAAGAGCGCAACACATCAAGACAAATATATTTGGTCGTGACAAGATGGCCAGTGAATTTAGGTTTCAAGCGATCAAACTGAACATGAATTTTGTTGATCGGTCTACTTGGATCTCATCAAAGCACAATGCGGCGGTGCTAAACATTACAGCTACGGCGATAGCACCACTTGTGCGTATGCGCTTCACTAGTGTCACATATCTATGTTTGTGTTTCATCAAATTAATCGTGTTAGCGCCATCAAGCGTATGCTTTTCTATTACCGCCACATATCTATCTTCGTGTTCTTTCATGAATCTGTGTTCCTTGCTACTGCCATGTATTTTGAAGGCTATTGCGTTGCGTGTGGAAGTGAAGATTTTGTACACCCTGTCAATACTATCATGTGCCTAACGCTCAGCAAAACATTCGTTTGGACCACTGTAGAATGCGGTTGAAAAAGCAAATAAAACTTTTCTAAAACCTTTTTCTTTTGTTGCAGAATTTGTTTTTGCAATCTTTTTTCGGAAAAATCAAACGGTTGTTTTTTGTCAATGACAACTATCAGGTATATCATGGTGTAGTGAAGCGGGGATGTGTGGCCTAGTGGTTTGAGCGCTCGTTTCATGTCTGGTAGGTCGTTGTTCGTGTGGTTTTTGGAAATTCTCCAATGCAGATACAATCTTTGTTGGAGTCCGGCCGTGCTGCCTACTGCCTTCCCATCGGAATAACCTCGTCGAAGACCAAGTGTGTGCGGTTGAGAAATGGGCGATCTCTTCAACACCCTAAACAAATCTC
>JGI24159J19872_10001064_pt1 | contig 28824 bp, 19 predicted proteins | sample Ectturendosymbi4_FD_19872 | JGI IMG/M metagenome (IMG submission 19872)
GTGTTGCCACTNCTGATGTTTTAACATCAGATCTGATGTTTTGAGAGAAATTTCTGATGTCTGATGTTTTGGCAACAAATCTGATGTTGACTGAGCTGTTGCTTTTTTCCCAAATTTTCTATACTTTTAGGGTGAAAATGAGTTAGATTCGTTTTTCACGCTTAAGTATGTTTGGTAATCGTTCCAAGCTGAAGAAGCTCTCTTCATAGCGTTGGTAATAACATATACGTTACGCAAAAATAACTGACTTTTCCATTTAATGAGGATACTTCTCTCTGTTTTGGATTCAACGTAGGTTACTGCACTTTCAAACTTTGTTAGATGCTGGTAATAGAAGCATTTAGCTTATATTAAACTGTAATGTAAAAATCTGATGTTATCTGATGTTGAAAAAGGCACGAATCTGATGTTGACGCCACTGACCCCAGTGGCAACACTGAAGGCTACGCAGTAGGACGGAGAACAATTCCTTCTATTAGCAACTGCTGGGCTAGGCCACGGGGTCTACAGAAAAGTGTATACTTCAATTGGGGGTCAACGTGCAGAAAAGTTTGAGAACCACTGCTTCAAACCCTGCAGACTTGACCCGAATTCGAAAAACAGTATTCGGCCCACGCCTGAAAAACCTGATGCATTTGTTTTTTATTGCTGCATAAACATGACCGAAGGTGTTAGCATTTTTGAGAAAATCTCCCAGGCGTTAGAGAAACTGGAAAAGCCAAAAGAGAAACGCACGTCATCGTAACAAATACATATACTTGGAATGAGCAAGAAAGTCACAAAAAAATTACCTTTGTTCGTGTTTGGATATGAAAAATCAACAAAAAGCTTTTTGTCTATGCTTTCAACGAATTTACCCATGTTCTAAACGATTTGTCAATTTTTTTCTAATGCAGGTTTAGTGCGAGTCATATCATTGCTTTTCACCATATTTTTTCGGCGTAGGGCAGCCATTGCTTTGGCTTCGCAGGATATTTTTTGCGTTAAGTCTTCGTGGCCATCGTTGTTGGCTTCGCTGGTCACACTTTGCCCGCCGCTGGTCAAGATCACGGACTTTAAATCAGATAAAGCGAGTGGTTGGAAAGAAACCGGCTCGAACAACTAGCACAAACAAGGCCAAGAACTGATTAATCAACCAAACACCCAGACCCCTTATTACAAAAGTCGATGATGTTAACGACGCACATTTGGTTTCAGCAACTTGCCATTTCCACATCCCACGTAGAAAGGTTGACGCATTTCCCAAACACGTCAATAAAGAAAAGCTCACCGTTACTTGCAAGAGATCAATGTGACCGGAGCGCAAAACAGCAATTCACAGAGAAGTCAGTTTTTTATGCAGTACACGAAACGATGTAACATGATGCTGCTTCAGCAATAAAGAGGTTGGCAAATCCAACACAAACGGTATGAACCAGTCTTTTGCTTACTACGGCAACTAACTGAAGCTGTGTTTGAATGTTTCTGCAATCGGTTAACGTGACGTCATCGTTGCAACCATGTTTTAGCAGCTCAGCTTACGCCTCGCTACACACCCAAGAAATCATATATTTCCCATAGTTCGCCTGAGCAAAGAAACTACATTCTACAAATCACCAACCACGTACTTAAGCTATTTTACAATTTACTCTTATTCTAAGGAAGAACATACTGAATGTTACGATCAGACTTGCACCAACTAACTTGTATACCTAAAATGACTGACGCAATTACACGCTATGTATCATACAGTATCTCTCCTGCTTTTCCTTTGCAAATTTGACCAATTGTCAACTATCGTCAAAACTCTAATACCATTTACTGTTTGACTTAATGAAATCATTAGAATTTTTAAAAACTCTGAAGGTAAAGGCGAATAAACAGCTTAGTGGAATGGCGGAATCAGCACGAAGTTGCCACGAATTTGCAGACAAGTGGCGATTCGAAAGACATTTTTGTCACAAGGCAGATTGAAACAAGTCTTTTGTTTATTTTCAAAATACCTGACTTTCACTAGTTATAAGCTCGTAAGATGACTTGAAGTTAGTATTTTCGACAGAAAGAACTTCGGAGAAAGATTTCAAGAAGTATATGACTCATAACGACTAGCGACAGCACATAACTTGCTCAGGACCTAGACGCGCCTGGCTGGTGCATAGGTTCGACCCTTGGTCAAAAATCAATGTACCGTAATAAGTGAGGGAACTCGTGATGCTGAACTGCTTTTTCCGTCTCCTAAAACCTGGCGACGCGTATGGATTGAGGTATTCCTGCTCAAACTCTAATCCAAATCTAGTCCACTAATAAACCCATCACTGCGGTTTTAAGAGGTTGGAGGGTGCACGAAAATGAAGCACACTCAAGCAATCATCAAAGAGCTGTGACCAAGGGCGTAAAAACAGGGGGTATATCCCTTGATACGCATTCTGTCCTATGTACTGTACACGCATTTCAGTACCCCAGGATTTGTCTCAGACCAGTTTGTACCAAGTTAATCACCAGTTACATAGCTCGCATGCACAGAGTATAGTATCTCACATTTCCTTATTATCTTCACTATTTAAGAGCAAAATCACGTGTGTAAGCAAAAGATTTTCAAAACCATCGCGTCTGCCGCTACAGTTCCACTTAACGTCTAAAACCATTCTTTGTACCGTAACCCTGGCATTCTGACGGCAGCAAACAGTACGTTTGTTCATTCCCCCAGTCGCGTAAACAAATTTGCGCCCCTGGCTGTTACACAGGTTATAATTTTCTGGATGGCGGTTTCAGTGCAAGGTAGTTAACGCAGTCGCGATTCTTTGAACAAGACTCTGCTCTCGCGCAAATCATCTTGTTTTGGTTAAGCTTTGTCGCCGCATTGTAACTTGTACTTCATCCAAAAATGTTATCACACGGACACAGTTTATTTGTTTCAACGATCAGTCATAATCTCGCCAAGCAATAGTCTGATCAAAATTTTTATAAGCGGGGATTATGTCCTGGAGAAAAGTGAAACTACTCTACTGTGCAGAATGCAGACTAAGAAACACTTTAGCTTAATGCACTTGTGCGGAAACATTCCTTTTGTTTGTGCTCACTGCATGCCAATGTGTGTCTTCCAACTTTGTAACAGGTACATACAGACTTTCAATTTCTACTCTTAACCACAACGCCTATTTTGAAGGCGTCACGAAGTTCCCATGAATGTGAATGTAACTACTCATCAGTATTAGTTTACTATTTTAAGACATCTAATGCCTTGAATCGAAAAACTCATGCGCAATTGTTCAGCGAGGCACATCTTCATCTGAAATATTTGTCTGTTTGCACCAAATGTCTCATTACCTTACAAATTTCCTTTCTTACACATTATGCTACCTTCTGTATGAAAAATTGCTGTTTTTACTCATTTTCAATATTCCCGTGTACATGTTTACTCATTTTCAATATTCCCGTGTACATGTGCTCGAAACTCTTGCGCTACTTCGTGGTTAAATGTTTGTCCTATTTTGAGAAGGACTAAGACTGACATCACGTGGTGAAATGAACCTAACTCTGAAATTGACAATTAGGTAATGAAGAAATCGTTGCTTAAATCTAGAGATATAAAAACATCCTCAACAACTCAAAGGTGCAGGGCCAAAAAAAGGTTGTGGACCACTGTTTTAACGGGATGTGGGATAGCGGCATACCTACTCTTAAGCAAATGCGTGAGAAGTTTTCTAGTGAGGTTTCACCTGACAGAAAGCCTGGATTGTGCAGCAACAAAATCATAATATTATGTACGGGAGACAGTGTCGCGCGAAGTAAAATCGTATTGAGGGAGTTTTCTTTGAACCATGTAGCGGCTGTGACAGTACATATAGTACAATGTTTCAGTCGTCATGAGGCAAGCAACAGTGTACGTATTGAAATGCTGCTTACTTTGCTTAATTTGTGCCAATAATTATTTCCTTACATGCAGATTTGTCGATCAAACCATCATTGCGCATGTTGAAATAGTTGAAAAAAGGTCGCAGCCACAAATACGAACACCGGATGCCGACCTTAAACGCATTCAAAAAAAGACTAAGCATCAATACGTTGGATTTTGACCGTGTTGAAATCCTGTCATTTGGAAGCATAGCTTGCTCATGTACTCGTGAGCAGCCACGAGTAAACAATTTAGCTGTACAACAGCTTAAGCACAACTGGTTTGATAGCTTCATGAAATCCGAAAAATTAGTAAATACCGCAACATTCAGCAAGCATACAAAATTCTAAAACGCGGTTAAACAGAACCCAATTTCACGACAAAGCATACACTGATGGCCACAAAGGCAAGTGTGGCGCTCAGAAAAGATGAGCTCAAAATTATGTTTACTTTCAACCTTGCCAAACAGAATTGCGCACTGAATTTTCACATGGTACCACTTTCTGTTTTTTGTTTTTTCGTCCGCAGCTCATTCCAGCGCACCCGCCTCTAAAGGCAGGGCAACAGGCCAAAAACCGAATTTGCTACCATTGGGTTTTAGCTCATTTGAGTCAAAGAAAAACAAGTGGGAGATATGATATCAATCCCAGTTGCGTTACGCGGTCTAGGGCGCCGACAGTCGGAGGCGGGCCGCTGAAATCATAAAATTGCGTGAAAACTAATAATTAGGCACGTGACAAAACTAAAGCACAAAATGTGAAGACAGCTGAGGTTCAAACGATTTTTTACGAATTTCGAAACGTAGAAATGAGTTTACTGTGTGTCGGTGTTTAAAGTAGGTTGATCATATCGAAATGTTTTTATCTTTTTTCCCATAAAATCTTTGTCCTGCTATGATAGAAGATTTGGAAGCTCTGATGATGTACTGCAACAGGTTTTGAATTGTTGCGTTTTCAGCTTTTTCTAGTTTTCTAAATGATAAACGTCAAGATGGTATTTAGGTATGGGGTGAGGTTGTTGTCATGATGGGTAGGGCGGAGAGAGGTGTGAAACTGTATCTGTATGGTGTTATGTAAACATGTTGTGTGGTGTTGTCTTATTTTACTTTATCATATAAATGTTCCGTGTAGTTAAAGGCTGAATTTCCGTGTTTGACTTTTTATTTCGTGCATAATTGAGAAAAAAACAAAAACAATCAAACCATTTTTGGTAACTTAGTAAGTTCAAATATTTTTCATCTCCACCACATGTTCGATGCAGTATTGCTTGTTTCATTATTTTCATTGAATCATTTTATACCCACTTTTCCTATGGAGATGGCTGCTAAAGCAGAAGGCCTAAAAGACTTGAAACATCTCACGGCTTTCAGCAATCTCAGTTCTGCTGGTTCCACACCAAGACAAGACCAAGCAAGGTCGGAGATGTAATCATAGCACCTGGTCCTTGGACACTCTCTGAACCGCTTTCCCGTGGATGTAGCCAACAGATTTTGCTTCGTCCATCTTTCCTGGGACATTCCGGACACATGGCCGAACCAACGTAGCTGAGATATCCCCCATTCGAAGAAGCGGCTTGATATTTAGGTCATTTACGTATTTCAGTGCTGCGCACTTTGTCACGAAGTTGTCACACCGTGAACTCATCGCAAAAAAACAATCTTTGCCGCTTTTACCTGAGATAACACTCTCAATCATTACCTAAGAATCATGACCATAAGACCATTAGTAAGGATCGGGATAAAGACCGATTTGAAAGTTGACAGCTTTGCGGTATTTGAAAGCTTCCATTTTGTCACCACATAGTGATGTAGCTCACGCACACAGAACTGCGTTTGATTTAACCAATATCATCATTATACTTGTTGCGTCTTCCGTTACTCGTGAATACCACGCCAAGGTACTTCTTGAATTTCTCGACCTGCTGCAGTGCACTGCCGGTTACTTGCAGCGGTAAAGTAACTTGGTTTCTGGAGAGACATAATACCTCGGTCTTCTTAGTGTTAATTTTCATTCCTTCTTGCCGCACGCAGCTGAAAATCGATCAAGTACATGTTGAAGACCCTGTTCAAAATACAAGCAGTCCGCAAAAAAACAAATGATTCATCCTACAGCTCCCAACAGTGACACCCAGTTTGGCTCGACTGTTGCTGTTTGACCAATTGATATAGACCAGGGGTGTGCAACAGGCGGCCCGCGGGCCACAACCCGGCCCACCAATCCATTTAGTGTGGCCCTTGCCAACACTCTGATTTTTCCTAATCCGACAATTTATGTTAAAAAAAAAAATTTTCGTGTGGCCCAGCTAGATGTCTGAAGTTGGTTATATGGCCCATCGACAAAAAATGTTGCACACCCCTGATATAGACTATGATGAGTGGTGACAGTACACACACTTGTCGGAGTCTAACACCCTCTGTGAACGGTTATGATTTAAATCCACCGACACGGACACAACCAGACGGCAAGTCAGTGTATTCCTGCTCAGAAGTTTTATCAAGGCTTTGAGCATTTCGATTCATATCAAGGTTCTGAGCATTTCAGGTGGGTTTCATTGCAACCTTCAGCCTTTCTAGCCTTCACTGCTTTGACAGATTGGAGAACTTGGGATGCAGTGATAGTAATTCCTTCCCTCAAATGCGCCTGCTTTGTTTCCGATGGTGCGATAGTGACTGGGTTTAAAAGATTGGAATACTCTCTTCTCTGCCAAGGATGAAATCCTGCTGAGTAAAACACCATTTTGGTGTTTCCTTGCTGAGTAAAACACCATATTTGGACAAAGAAGTATGAAATCTTTTGCAGCGGAGATGCTTGATAGTTTGCCAGAACGTTTGTTGGCTTACCAGTAATTGCAATCCAGTTTATACCCGAACGTCTCCTAAGGTGGTATTTTAGACTTTTTCAGCGTGAGGGCTGCGGACTTTCGGCCTCCGCGTACCGCGGATGCATAGAACAGTTAGCTTTGTTCTGGAGCAGTGCCTGGTATAGGCCACTTTCTTTGCTTGAATAGCATCTTTCACCTCTTGGTTCCACAAAGAGGTTACTTATTTGCCATAATTCGCCGCATCGAATCTTCCGTCCTAATACCCAAGCCGCAGATGAAGCTACAACCGCAACTCCATCTCCGCGTGCGCTGTGCATTCTGGGACGTCCCGGAACATGGACGATACGCTGTCTGCAAAGGTCTTTATTGTCATCTTTGTCCGCCAGGGCCTCCCACTTTAGTCGGTAGGACCTCCTGGCCCTGCCTATTTATATAGGCCCGGCGGCTTTTCCAGAAGCAAGTTGCAGACAAGCAGGTGGCGATCGGTCGACAGTTCTGCACCCTTTTGACACGAACGTTCAAGGCTGAACGGAAGTTTGCTGATACTATGCAGAAAACAATCAGTGATCGTTGGCCAAATAGTCTCTGCACCACGCGCACATCTCTGTGTTGGAAGAAAGTGTTCATGATTCACAGTGCGTTGTTACAGCACAGTTGCAGCAGGAGTTTTCCGTAATCATTAACGTCAGCATCACTGACCCCGCCTCCATACCGCGGAATCGGTCCCAACATGTGCATTAAAGTCTCCCAAAAGGATCTTGGATTCTTTGGTTTTAACCCTGCGCAGGGCATCACTAATTTCTTCCACAAATTGATGGTACAGTGCACTTTAGTTTGGGCCGCATACCTGCATCAAAGACAGGGGGCAAAGCGTAACTACTTCAGGGTGGGAAAATGTCGCTGGCTCAACGCCAGAGTAGAAGAGTTTCAACCCATCGTCCAGCTCAGCAGTGTCAGAACTATGACGCTTCGTCTAAGGGGATGCCAACAACATCCAGGGAACATCATTTGGCTTCCTCGACCATTTCGTGCTCTTTCCCTTGAGTGAAGTGATGTTCCAGTTTCCAATTACTATAGCCTATAGCGAGATTGCTGTGTACACGTGGCTTTCAAGTCTTTCAGAGTAGAAGTACTCTGGGCTGTTCCCATTCGCCTCCCCAGATGCGAGATGCGTAACAGGCGCAACGTGCCACCCCCAGTTATGGGCAGCTGGTGGGGAAGACTGTCGCAAATTTCTCAAACGGGCGGGCCCCTCTGCCTAAAGCCCGAGTGCGCGACGACCGATGAGTTGGTTTCATTTTGCGCATTTCATATTAGTAGCTCTTCCATGCAGGTGTACGGTTGGATAGACCGATCGCGCCGTTTACACAGTAACTTTTGCGATATCAAGGGAACGCGTTGTTGTGGGCACGTTTGTGTAGAAGTCTTGCTTTGAGTCAAATGCAAGCGCAGTCATGCAGAAATCACTACACCAGAAAAGGAGAAGGTATGACTTTTCATAATGGTGCAGCGTGGACGATGTTTTTAGTCACTTTTCTGCCACAACTTCTTCATTGTTGATATGTGTATGAAAGTTGTGGATGTATCTGCATTAAACAGCAAGGTCTGGACTAACTTAGCTCGGCATTCAGAGATTTTGCAACTTATCTCAAACACTCTAATCGCCCAAAAGATGTTGCGTGAAGATTTTACACGTAAAGCATCTTACCTGCAACGGCCATACAGTATCTAGTCAACACTACCTGCATGCCTTAACTCAATAAAGAATACAAATGCTTCTCTCTTACCACACAACAAACATTCTTTGAATCAAGCCCGTACCAGTGAGCAGGCTTGCAACACTTGGTACATTTCTATAAAACTGCGTAAATGCGATGGGCAACAATGTGCTAGGTGCAAATACCTTACACTACCGTGCTCTACTCATTTGCGATCGAATATAGGTACATCCTGATCATACTCGTAATAAACCATCTTGCACAAAATGACATTCGTCCATCAGTAAAACCGTAGGGCACAGCTTCCCGTTTTAGGAAAATAAGATACGAAGCTCCACTTAATTTCGTCTTGGCGCAATTTATGAATTAGTACTGACCATAGCTTTACACACAATTAGCATCATTACCACTTTCTGACCAGTAACAATGCGTTACTCTTCAGATCCGCTGCCATCCAATGAACAATGTAGTGATGAACAAATCGTGGTCCACGGGTCCAAGCACTTTTGGCCCCCGGAAGTTTCCTGAAAGTGGCCCTTGTACGCGACGGCGAGCTAAACTGAAGTACGCGGCGGATCTACCTTGATTACAGTGCATTTTGCGTGCGTCAATTTAAATGGAATCTGTAAATGTAACAGAAAACTAGTTTTCAGTGAAAGGCTTGTTTAACCGTACACCCGATCTTTCCGCACATCGTGGCTGGTCAGCATGTCCAAATTACATAAACACTTCTGTTACGTAATACAGCACTCAAGGTACCTCGTTGCTGATGTCCAAGTAAAAATTAAGTTTTTAGTTTACAATAATTGTTGTTTCGAAATGAAGAATGATTTTCCACGCTCGTTTTCCACTCTCAGAAGGCCATACGATTTATTTTTTCAACGCATTTAGACGTTTTTGGTGAACGCTTGTCACTGGTTACATCAGTGTCAGAAGTTTTGCCGCAATGCTGTTCAGAGTAAAATTGTTCACCTTCAAGAGTAAAATTGTTCATTTCGAATTAATGTCCTTTTTCACGCATTGCTACTGTATCTTTGGTCACTTGCAGTGATAATATCTTGCTTGTAAACTCTAAAAACCCCATGCCCAAATAGCTTCTAGGGTTTTTGATTAGGTGCGTATCAGACGCACGAATCGTTACCGTGCACTGCATAAACTGTAAGCGTGGCCGTAGCAGTCGGGAATGATTGCTCGAAAGTTAGACACAGATGTGATGAAAATACTTTTTTGCTTGCTCATTGATCTTCACGACGAAATTACAAACACTGTGGTGGAAAAAGTTGAATAAAGTTTTGGCAAAATGCATGGTAGCCAGGCCCGTAACCAGAGGGGGCGAAAGGGGGACTTCGCCGCCCCTAGAAAACTTTTTGCCCCCCCGGAAAAATGTGTGGGACGTAGTTTTTAAATATTGGACACAGTTTTAAAAAATTGGGCCCTTCTCGGAAAGTTATTCACCCCTTCTGGTGTCCCAAGCTGGTTACGGGCCTGATGGTACCTCGCCAAAGCCCTATCAGCCACACTCCATACCCCCAATTGTGGGAAGCCCACGCTGTCAGAGGGGCCCGAAATTCAGTCCTGTCACCACTTATCCTCCAAAGAAAGCGTCTATCCCCCAAATTGAAATATGAAGCACTAGAAAGCAGTGAAGTTGGGGGTCCTATGAAAGAAAAAGTGCATATACATTACAGTTACTTTTGGCCCCTTAGAAAGCAAGGTATTTACCCATTACAATTGCTGTTGGGGGCTCCTTTGAATAAAAAGTAACTTACTTATACACTGCAGTTGCTGTTGGGCCCTTTTGAAAGCAAGGTATTTTAAAAATGACAATTGCTATCGGGGGCCGTTTGAAAGCGTAGTGAGCGTACTTACACATTACATTTGCTATTGCGGGCCTCGTTGAAAGCGTAGGACTTACACATTACAGCTGCTATTGTGATCCTTTTGGAAGCAGAGTACTTCACAATGCAATTGCTGTTGGGCGCCCTTGCAAAGCAGAGTACCTGCACATTACATTTGTTGTTGGGGGTTCCTTGAAAGGCAGAGTAGCCTACTTACACATTGCAGTTGCTCTTGGGGGGCCCTTTGAAGGCAGACTACTAAAATATGATGTGGTGCGGAAAATATTACATGAGCTGATAATATTTTTTACCAAAATTTGAAAATATTTACGCGCGAAATACCGAGAGGGATGGCCCCTTTAAAGGAGGGGCCCGAGGCAAGTGCCTCCCTTGCCTTCCCCTAAACACACCACTGTATAAACCCTTTTTCTGAACCAGTTGTTAAAACCACTGCTTGACCGCACTAGATCGCAGGGCGGATGTTGAGCAACTCATTCGGTTGTCTCATCGTCCAGAACCTTCAGGCCATGCAGTCCATGGCGAGGTCGATGTTCTTCTGAGCCACACTCACAGGCCGCAGAGGAGACCATACCCCATTTGCAGAAGCAGGAGCGGAAACGTCCGACACCGGTGCTGAGGGGTTAAGCCGGACCCAGACTCTTATTGGGAGGGTTATTCCGAGGGGGTGGGTGCCGGTGCCTTCTTGGGAGGGTCATTCCAGGGAGGTGGGTGCCGGAGCGACCTGTCCAACGTTACTCCGAGGTATTTGGGCTCAGAGCAGAAGGGCAGGGTTTCGTTGTTGAATTTGACTTTCATTTCAGGTTTAGCTTCCTTATTGTTAAGGTGGTAGGCTGCTGACACCGTTTTGTGGTGCTGAGCTTTAGCTTTCAAAGTCTGGAATTCACCTGCGGTTGCCATGTCCTTGCTCAGCACCCCTTCCACTGCCCGCCAATCTGATCAGCATGCATGATTGCTAGATCGTTAGCGTATGCACACTTTCTGGAGACGGTGGTTGGCAGGTCAGAGATGTAGATGTTGAAGAGAAGGGGCACCAGGACAGATCCCGGTGGGACGCCGTTCTTGAGGCGTCACCTCCTCCTTTTGCTGTTCCCGGTGGTAAGGGTAAAGTGCGATTGCCAACCATCTCCACGAACGCGTGGACCATGTGTCTGTCAGGTAGCAATCGCAGCAGCTTGCAGGTGAGGCAGCGGTGCCATACAGTGTCGTAGGCTGCTGTGAGGTCAACAAACACAGCTCCAGCTTTCTTATCAACCGAAAAGCTATCCTTGATGTCCTGTGTCAGCAGGGTGACCTGGTCTACAGCCGACGCATGCAGGAACTGAGGAATCCGCAAAACCAAGATTTGAGAGCCGACCCGGCGTGGAGTATGAACTCCGGGAAAACGGAATCCAGACCCGGACACATTCCTGGCTTCAAGCGTCTGAGGGCAACACCGCGTCTGAGGGCAACACCAAGTTTCTCCGGCCTAAAGGATTCAGAGATATTGTGACCCTCAGGTGTTGGAATCTTCCATAGGTCGGACAGCTCCTTGTTGACCAGCCTGGTGGACTCGCGATCCCTGGTCCTATGTTCCCCATTCTTCATGAGTTGCGAGACGATGGAATTTCCCGAGACAGGGCACTGGCAAAAGGAGCTTCCATGCCTGCCAGTACGTTTGTTAATGGTTCTCCACGCCTTGCGGCTAGACTGCGAGAAGTCGATGGAATTTACTGCTTCCTCCCATCGCTCCTGCTTCTTCTACCCGAGCCGAGATAATAGGGACGTAGTGGCTCTATCAGAGTCAGTCCCCATTAGGGCTCGGATGAAGGAGCGATAGAGGGTCTCACACTCTGTCCTAGAATGGCACAGTTCTTCCAACGGCCACGTGGGATGCATTGTTTGGCCACAAATGCCGTAGGCTCTCGCAAAAATTTTGGTATGCCCTCTCAATGTTTGATGTGTCCAGAGGTGACAATCTCTCAACGGATTCATCTGTGAGAAGGTGAAAGCGCTTCCAATCAGCCTTGGGAAAGTTCCAACGCTTCACTGGATCGCTGTGGGCAGGAACCTTGAGCTTCGGTGGCGTTATGAGGGAGGGCCGATGTTGTGACCTCGGGAACTTTCCTAGAACACGTCTGTCCNGCAGTCGGCTGTCCTGGCCGAAACTCGCGAAGGCCAGGTCCGGGTTGGTGCCGACGTTCCATCGGTGAGAGAAAAAGCTGGCTGTTTCCTTTGGGTTATACAACAGTCCAAGGTTGTTGCATGTTGCCCAGGAGTCTAGGCTCTCACCGTCAGGAGATGTTTTGTTGTAACCCCAGTTGACATGTTGGCAGTTGAAGTCGCCAACATACAGACTGGGGTGTGGGAACGTGGGGATGGCCGTTGGTGTGAATCGTGAGCGTGGAGGTTTGTAGACGTTAATGATCTTGTATCCTGCAACATCTACGCACAACCACTCAGTCTCAGATTGTTCTGGAGACTGATCGACATCGACCAGTGACAATTCCAACTGCTCATGGACAAACGTCTCAAAACCGTGGTTCCTACTCAGGTCTGACCCCGCTAGCGAACAGTTGGGAATCACTAGCTTGTCTGCAGTTGTGCAGTGAGTCCCCTGTAGTACGATGATGAAAGCCTTGTTTTTATACGCTAGCTTCTCTTGTTTGCAGTCAGCCCCTCGGTGTTCAGCTGGAGTATATTGGGTCGTGGATCTTCGGCAGCATTTCTGCTGGCGCGCCGTGAGAAGGGCGTTGAAGACCCACCCCATGCCGAACACATCCAGCGCGGGGAGCAGTGGTTGCTCTCGTAGTGACAGGTTTAGTTGACATTTGTAGCGAATGTCGTATAGGAGGGCGACGTGAAGCCACCTATCATCCTTCCGTATATAACCCTGACAATGATCTTATATGAGAATATGAAACCGATTGGACACACTCCGCTTCATCTGATACCTGATGTGCGTATGTAAACACTGTAATGTAAAGCTATCTTTATCCCTTCAAAAAACACATATTTACCGCGATTTGTCATAATTAAACCTAGACACCCAGGTCGACTAAAAAAGCAGATCTGGGTGGAAGAAGACCTCTGTGGGAGCCCTGGTCACATGCGGCAAACGCTTGCTACCATAACTTGAAGTGAACATTTGAAGATTTATTGTGGTGTTATTGTTAAGCAATGAAGAACAAGAGTATAAAAATCCGCTAGCAAGTTTCGCAACCTGCTGCCTTTGCTGGCAAAGGATCGGACATGACCGAACTGCACAGTTGTGCTAAGTGTTTCAGTGACCTCGCAGCGACGACTTTGCCCTGATGGGCCTCGCGTTCATTTATCCGGCCCTGTCTACATGCCTAGTTGCATACATCCAGAAGTCAGTCTCCCACTTGATCAACATGTTTTGTGTAGTGATTGTTGTAAAAAAATGTACTTTGTCTAGCCCAGGTAGTCTTCTCTTATTTTGTACTGCATAGCAGCAAGATACCTTTGGTGCTTTCGACCAAAGTTACACATTTGCGCAGCCTGCTGTTCAGACAGCCGGATGAAGTTAATTGTGTAGTCAGAAGAGTCTATTTAGCAATTATTGCCAAGTTGTTCCAAAACAGAGTAGTGCAGTTAGTGGATTATGGATGTTAATCGTTGCGTCCACGTAGGCCTTAGTCTATATTTGTTAACATTTACAGGCGATTTGAGATACAAATGTTATTAGTCTAAACATGTGCCATGCACCAGGAGATTAACACGTCCAGACATCAGCAAGGTTTATGCATGCGGATTTCGGCCAGTAAAATGCCCAATGCGCACGCTTTATAAGCATATTTCACTTAAGCTCATGGTAAAGTTTATCAGCTTGCGCTAATGAAAGAAAACGCTAATCACGGCGCGCATGCTTTGACCGGCCTCATGTTTGGTCCTTCGGCAATAATGTTTTCGTAACTGTAAGACAGGAATGATTCTGATTTCCTGCAAATTATTTTTACAGTTGCATTTCATTACGACATCTCTAAATAATCGCCGTCAATTAAATGACAATGATTTACGACCAAATTCCTTTTGTTAAGCTCGTTCAAAAAATTTTAGTTGGAACTACGAGCCTATTATGGGTATTTGCGCGAAAAAATATATAAGTAATTTGCACAATCTTCAAATGCTGTTCATGTTGTGAATTAAAAATAAATTTTCAGAATGCCTAGCCCCCCTGCACAAACATGAAGTCTCCCAATTGAACACTTTCTGGCAACGGTTCTGCCACGGCCCGCAGACACGGGGGCCGTTCGGAGGCAGTTTCCCCCATATCTTTTTTGTGTTCCCCAAATTTTGTTGTGCTGAGAAAAATTCGTTTTAAACGTATGATAAAAACAAAAATCTTTCTAAACCTTAAAACCTGGCTACGGGCCTAGGTTCTGCCAAAATTGTGTCTGCAATTAGGATATTTTGGTTTGAAGGCCATTCTGCCTCGAGATGTAGCATAATGTCGAAACCTTTTTTATATAAATCACCATTTGGGGGTTCCTGTAAACATTTTGGGGGCAAGAGTTGGGCTGCTACGGCACTGCACCTCGCAATAATCATGCTACCAACAGCAGCCCACCATCAGAACAAAACTGGCCGGCGAACATGCTTGCGATTATGTGAGTAGCCCTTCAAAACCGTAAGGTTGCTCTTTACGGATCTAGGGAAAACAACAGGTTTTTGTGTGATGACGTTCGAACCCAAGGTCTTTTGGGAGGCATCCCCACGTTCGAACCCAAGGTCTTTTGGGAGGCATCCCCACGTTCGAACCCAAGGTCTTTTGGGAGGCATCCCCACGTTCGAACCCAAGGTCTTTTGGGAGTAAATGTACTGTATTTAAGAAAGTACTTGCAACACTGTTGGGACTTTTTGGCACCCCCAATGATTCGGCCACCGGGGCATTGTTCCTCCAGTGTCCCCTCATTAGGCCCCTGGGTGCAGGAGCTTTCAATCATTGTATATTAGGATTATATTCGTTGTCAAATTATCCACGTAGGATATGCCACTGCGTACTGTGTAGAATTGGAATGTGCGCTTGAGCACACCACGTAATGCAATGCAACCGTTCACAACTGGCACACATCAGAATCTATTATTCTATGAGCTGTGACACTGACTGATTACTTCCCAAAAATTATCATTGATTAACATAATACATTGCATTACCACACTCTGTTTGCAGTTTTGTTTCTCACACCACACACTGGAAAGACTTGTAGTCAAGTCATGTCACCCTTCATACTCATTCCAGAATCAGAAAAATGCTTACCACCCATCGGAGCTTGTTGCTTTTGAAATCAGACCACCAATCTCTCCACAATGGCACATCCCACAAACACATTTTCTAAGTTATTCTGACTTAAAAAAGCTATACATTTGTTACACATATGTGTCACAACCATGTCATATTGAATGCTCTGTCATGGTTTTACAAATAAAATACTTGTTAGGCATTTGATCTGCAACATTCAAAATTATACAAAGATATGATAAATGAAAAGCCATATCTTGCTCAAAGTTTTCTCTACACAAAAAAACACCAAGATATAACACTAAAACCCACATCATATACATAATTGCCCATTGTAGGGTGTACTTGCAACTATAAATTTGAAGTTGCAACCAAGAATTGATGCAACTAAAATGCTGGCACACCCCACAAAATGTCTGGCATGAAATCTGTTTGATTTTTCTGGCAAATGGTAGCAACCCTGGCGAATGGAAGAAAGTGAGATTGCATTTTCTGCTTTGCCTGCTGCCAAATTCAGGCCAGAGCAAACATAGTTAGCAAGAAGTGCATTACTCCAATTAAGAGGACCATTGGTGCATTTGATTATGAAATGCTCAATGTACATGTGAGTGGTTACAGATATGAAACCAGTATAAGAATTGCATAGCTCCTAATTGACTGCAACTGCCACAACTTTTTGCCAATAACAAAACTGTTGAGAAGATATGAGAACCTGACCTGAAGACCTTTTTGTGCTTCACCACTTGAGCTAAGCTTGTGGCAAAATAAATCTTATATACACAAGTGGATGCAAATCACTCTCAGCTTACCACTATTACACTGCACAAGGTCCACAGCTCACCTGCCATCTATGATACAAATTTTGTGCCATTACTGTTTACCGTCTTGGCACCCATTTTTATCAATAAACTCCAAAATTCACAGATTCTGCACGTTGCAAGCAATTCTGGTCTATAACTAGTAATTAATAGCAACAGTAAAATTTTGTTAGCTAAAGATTACAACCCACACTAAAGGCAACACTGTCTGTTAGTAATATTATAAATGTCAGTTTTGTGCTTAAATACTACTTTCTGCTAAAATGTTTGAGTGAGAGTATAGCATTGGATAACAGAGTATTCTATCAATATTTGTTAGAAAACTTCCTGCTTAGTCAGTCGTTTGCCATATCTAGTAACACAAGAGCTGCCAACCTCCCAAACTATTGGAAATAGTTACGTCACACACGCTTTTAAATAATGGGGAATAACATGCTAAGATATTTTCTGAGTGGTTTTCACATGCCTGCTACTCAGCATTCTTAAGTCCAATGAGACAAAAATCACGTTCTGGTGACAGCACTAATAACTGTGAGACTTGAACAGTTATATGTAACAATCTCATTTTAGCTTGGTCTAAAAATTGATTCTTAAAATTATAAAAGTGCTAATCTACAGGAAGCTTAGACACATGAGTATTTCATACTCATTTTACTTAAGCCAGAATTTGAAAAACATAGTAAATAAGGAATTAATTATTTAAAATAAATGCCACCACATACAGATCTGGGTGGAAACTGAAACTCTGTAGGGATTATAATTCCAGGTCAACTCTTAGTCTCTGACCCAAAGTGGTAACACCTGACAGGACTCTACAGTCACGCATGGCAATCAGTATGGGGTGGGGAACCATCCAATAGGTAAGTGGGAAATGTTTTTTCTTTTTGACAGGTCCTCCAGCTGAATCTAGCCTCATTGTACTGGCCATACCTTTAATCTGAGGGGTGTGAAATGTGGTCACTAATGACAGGGCAACTCATTGACCAAACCCTTGTTCAAAACCACTTTTCGCAAAATATCTTCAAGGAATTATCTCATACAGGACCTGCCACACTAATACCATTATTGTATATGAAACATGTGATGTATGAACTTACAATTTGGTGTGCTATGAACTGTATCACCAAAATTAATTCTAACATTTCAATTGCACCATACAGCAGCATTTTCAACTAAGATCTTGACAACACACAGCATTACACTCAAAACCACTTATTTGAAAATATCTCCAAGGAATAATCTCTCATACAGGACCTGCCACACTAATACCATTACTGTATATCAAACATGTGATGTATAAACATGCATTTTTGTGTGCTATCAAATGTAACACCAAAATTAATTCTAATATTTGAATCGCACCACACAGCAGCATTTTCAACTAAGATCTTGACAACACACAGCAGTATCAATTAAAATCTGTTCATTAGCACAAATTGTGTGAGATGAAAGGAAAGGTGCAAGATTCGTTATTTGAGATAATGAACAAATTTATTGGAAGGCTGCAAACGTCATTGAAATATTTTTGAAATTTTAAGACAAGACACTTATCTGTTAATACTTTTCATTACCAGGTGGTTTCACAAAATCTCTTGCTTATATGGGAGTTGAGATTTGGGAGTCTTTGAATTTAAAACAAATGAAAGTACAACTTGCCTGTGCTTTCAGAAAGAAATTCAAACTGTACCTCCTAACCAATATTTACCCTTGCAATAACCAATTCACATGGTACACATCTTATTAAACTTTATTAATATAATACTATCTCACCATTAGGCTAGTGGAGACCTAACTAGAAAACCAGCGAGTTAAATTAGGCACCCTGGAAAGATGCAAATATGATTTTCATTGTGTTTCTATTCTGTGCGTTTGCTTGTTTGTCTATCTTGTTCATTTTTGTGAGTTTTTTGTGTGTGTGTTTGCTTCTCGAATAAATTGAATGAATTAATGATCAGTACTTTTAACACTTTCGATATTGGGTGGTTTCCCCACCATGATATCCATTGTTACTACACGGTTTTGGTGGGAGATTCAAATCCCTTCTGCAGAAGCAGAAGGCAGATTTTGCTAGGCGTTTTACAGCTTTATGCTAAAACGGTAAACCTGGCAAACATTTTGTTGCCTTTACACTGATCAATTGCCAACATACCAAATAAAGAGGCAAAGATACGATCTAATGTTAGTCGTGCAAACAGAAACAATTGTTTCATTTTAGAAAATAAAACCAAATTTTCCTCATCCGTCCTTATTTTTTGTTTTAGATTGATGGTAGCCCTGCCTACACAGTATTACTATTAGTGTAGAAGGCACAGAGTTCTTATGACGACAAAAGTTGAAACCACTTAAGGTTTTATCGATTATAACAACTGTGAGGTCACAGATTCTATATCATTTAACTGCAAAAATGACGTGTAGACTAAAATCACTAACCCTTGCAGATTCAGAAATCAGAACTGTTAGAATGCCAGAAGTTTGAAAGTCCAGACTGGCATGAAGTGAAAGTTGCATTTAAATTCCATCAAATATGAAGGCTGTTGACTGTAAACATAGTTACAGAACATATTTTTGATGCATGAAACAGATATTATTAATATAGATTTTTAAAATTTTATGCATATATGCCATGAGTGTCAATGAAATTGCTAAACTGGCAGTTTTAGTATTGGCATTTCAATAAATATTTTATTTCGTACACTGGTACTGGGGAGAGACTCACATGACAACGTAAGTTATAAAAGCCATTAAAGTCTTATCAATCATAGCAACTGTGAGGTCACCGATTCTACGCCAACTAACTGCAAATATGATATGTGGACTGAAATCACTAACATTTGCAGACTCAGAAGTCAGAATGCCACACGCTTTAAAGTGTAGGCTGGCATAAAGCAGGCCTGTAGCCAGGTTTTGAGGGTAAAATAAACCGTTTAGGGGCAATGTTTTTGTTTTTATTATGGTATATGTATAAAACAAACAACATCACTTTGCTTAAACAGCTGATGCTTTCACAGGTTGTTTACCACTTTCGTTACCGTTGGACATAGATCTGCATCCAAGGTATGTTATCCACTGTTCTCAGCAGACACAAATTTGATTTTGCTTTCAAAAGTTCCTGCCAATGTAAATTTGCGCTTTTTTGTTTCTGGAAACAGTCTAAAAAGGTCGCCCTAGCCTGAGTTTAAGGCATATTTGAATTGGGCCACCTAGGCGAGGCGGTACCAGGTTCACTGGACCAGGATTGTGATTTGTGTGATAGAAGTGCTTTGCATATGCTGCCAAATGCCAGGAAAGGATGAAAAATGTATATACATATATATTAGAAACGTTTCTGTGAGTATATTTAGGCAAGGTGATAAAGTTTAATTGCGTAATGCCAGTGTTAGCTGCTTTTATTGTCTCAAAAAAGTGCATCCGTTAGGCCCAGGCTTGTTGCAGTGGTATTAGCCTAAAATGTTTTAGAAATGGTTTGATATGTTGGCAGTTGATTAGTGTAAAGCAGGAGTCACCAATCTTTATGTAACTAAGAGCTACTTCTTGGGTACCAATTAACGCTAAGGGCTACTAGCTTGATACACACTTCTGAAATAAACAATTTGCTCAATTTACCTTTAAGTTAACATTTAATGATGTTAATCTATGTGACGATACTCATCATCTTAATGCTATTTTCAAAACAAGCCCGCGGGCGACCAACGTGGTCCTTGCGGGTGACCTGGTGCTCGCAGGCAACATGTTGGTGACCCCTGGTGTAAAGGCAACAAAATGTTTGCCAGGTTACTGTTTTAGCATAAAGCTGTAAAACGCCTAGCAGCATCTGCCTTCTACTTCTGCAGAAGGAATTTGAATCTCCTGCCAAAGCCATGCAGTAACAGTGGATATCATGGTGGGGAAACCACCCAATATCGAATGTGTTAAATGTACTGATCATTCATTCATTCATTTAATTTATTCGAGAAGCAAACACATACACACAAAAGCTCACAAAAATGAACAAGATAGACAAACAAGCAAATGCACAGAATATAAATACAATAAAAATCATATTTGCATCTTCCCGCGGTTCCTAATATGACCAGTTGGTTTTCTAGTTAGGTCCCCCACTAGCCTAATTGTGAGATAGTATTATATTAATAAAGTTCAATAAGGTTTGTACCATGTGAAAGGGTTATGAACTTATGACAAGGGTAAATATTGGTTTAGGGGGTCAAATTTGTATTGCTTCTTGAAAGCACAGACAGGTTGTACTTTCATTTGTTTAGGATTCAAAGACTTCCTAACCTTAACTCCCATATAAGCAAGAGATTTTTCTCCATTAGCCAAACTGTCCCAGTACCTATATATTTTTGAGACGTTTTTTGTCTAATATTATCTGAATGTAGATTGTCCTACTTTGTGAATAAATTGTTAAAAACAGATGGCAAACAGCCATGTTTGAATTGATGCCTTGGCTTAGCTATTTGCAACTTTAAAATGTCATTTAAGATTTAAAATTTTTAGATGTGCATGAAGTTTTCCAACATTTGTTCTATATGAACTAAATGTAACCAATCTTATGATTTTACTCTGCATTGTTTTTATTGGTTTAAGTGAGGATGGTGAAGCTGATCCCCAACCACTTATTGCATACTGAAGATGATATAGTATACTAGACCATAATATACTGTTATTAATGAATTAATGGCAAAGTAATGTTTAAGCCTAGAAAGTGCTCCACATGCTTTGGATATTTGTTTTTATACTTGAGCTATGTGCAAGCTCCAGGATAGCTTGTTATCCAATACCACTCCCAAGTACTCGTATTTAACATTCTCAACTGATTCTGTTATGTAAAAATAAGTTTTCTTACAGATTACAATGCAGTTGGATGTCATGATGATCACAGATCAAAACGTATTTTGGTTTTTAGGCTTCAATGAAGTTTAGTGTTGTTAACAAATAAAAAATTTGGCAGAAGTACATTATGCATACATTCTAAATATGTTCGTAGAAAAATTCACAACTTTATGTGTGCATGCAGGAATAGTAAAACTGTCATTGAAGACTAACATTTTTCAAGTTAGTAGGTTGCAACAATGTTTATTAACAAATTTTACATGAAATTTATTGACACTCACAAAAAATACAATTTTCTATTTTTATTCCCTACACTTTAGTGATTTTCGTAACTAGTTCAAATATGCCATGGTGGGCAAACTGCAGCTCGCCAACATTTGGGTGGTTTTCTTGCTGAATACCAATATGTCAAATTGATGGCAAGTTGAGACCTCATATTTAATATCTGTTTGATTTATCAGTGTGTTTAAACAATTTTGTAAGATTAGTTGCTAAGGAGTCAATGCGATTTGATGTAGGCCATTTTATGTAGAACTTGCATTCTTTATCAAACTGTATTTGTATTGACAAAACTGATTTTACAGCTCGCTGCTGTTTTTGATTTTCTGCAAATGACTTTTCTATTGAACAAGTTTGCCCACCCCTGAAATATGCCAGTTGGAATAAAGCAGCTTCAAGAGCATTATTGGCACAGTTGAACAATTATTACAATAAAGTACTGTATTTTTCGAACCATAAGGCACATTGGATTATAAGACGCAGTATCAAAAATGGAATGCTAGCTGTTCTTTTTTCATACACAAGATGCACCAGATTATAAGGCGCATTTCATTACATGAAACAAAAACTTAAGTCAAATTGCATTCAACTCTTTCACAATAACTCCTGAGTTCCAGAGTCACCACTGGGAGTTGCTCCATCATTACATATGAGGGAGTTTAATCTGTCACACATGCCTAATCCGCTAGACCACAAATAAAATAAAAGTTGTGCGCGTGTTTGATTCTGTGTGTGCCAATGCAGTCAGGAGTCCCGTGGAGTAATACAATGTGTGGTATGTGCTAGCTACACTCGGACGTTGCAATTGTTGTTGGTTTATTACATAACAGGATGGTCTGTTTACAAAAAATCGTAACTAACAAATAAACAAATAGCACCGTTCACCACATACAATTGGTTCTAGATGAGAAAGCACAACCAGAGTCATACATTAGACACACCACATTATAAGGTGCACTTGCGATTTTTGAGAAAATAAAAGAATTTTAAGTGCACCTTATGGTCTAAAAAATACAGTAACAGAATGAGACAAAAACTATCTTAACCATCTCTTTTACACATGTGCATTCAAAAAAAATAAAATTTGTTTCAAAATTTGGTGGAATGTTAAATGCTCAAAGTTATTCCTAGCACTTGAATTAGGAAAACCTGGCTCTATGCTATTCGAAACAGCACGACTGTTTTGCTAGCAAAAAAATTGATATTGGATCCCACAAAAGCTTTCGCATCAATGCATTGCCATGAGTATTTTCCATTCTGTAAATACACACATTGCAAATTTAGCATTCCACGATTAAATATGATTCTAATAAATTATATTTGGGCAGTGGCGTGCAAAGGGGGGCAAACGGGGCGCCGGCCTCGGGCATCCAAAGAGTGAAATTACAAAAATTTAAATCCAGTAACTAGATGACTTTTTCTATTGTAAGTGTACTAATACATACTGCATGGATTTAATTTTTCAAAACTTGTCCACACTAATTTTTACATATTGAAATGCCAGCAATTTTCACATTTTTCAATACCAGGGACCTATTCTCCAAGTGTGCAGCGTATACCCAAACAAACTGATAGTGATGTGGTTGTTCCAGATTATGCGATCAAGGGAAAATCACAAAACGGATTGAAAGACAATCGGGGTTTAGAAAAAAAACGTTTTTAAACAAAACAATCTACCTGTTTTTTTGTTGTTTTTGATCCGGATTTTTGGTTTTTCTCTAAAAGAAACAGGTTATTGTTCTTTTCAAAAAAACACAAAAATTCAATTCTGCATTGTTTTTATTGCATCATGCAATATCACAATTTTCAAAATTACATAACAATAACTTGTTATACCTATTATGGCATTCAAATTTAAGGTTAAAAAATGTACCCCCATCTTTGTTTTCGCAAAGTGTTGTTGGTTAGTTCACTCCAAAGTGGTAAGGCTTGGCAACAACGCGCACAGCAAACAGAGAAAAGCCACTCCCACACAAACTCTGCAGTTTCACGTCAAATTTATGTACATGCCCTGCTGGTTCAGCATCTATATAGTGTATTTTTTCAACATATGGTTTTGGTATGGTCTGACATCAGAAACAGCTTGGATGCAGAGAAGGCAGAAAAATTGATTAAAACATACTGATTTTACAGAGCTGAAGAAAATAACAGTAGAATTAACTCAAACTGTTCGAATTATTCTCTATTTTTCAAGTCCTTCAAATTTTGTTGCTGTTCGTTTTGTTTCATTTAAAAAATGTACAGTTAACTGTACAAGTGTGCTGCTTATTTTTGGGTCCAATTACATCAATACTGAATATAATATGGACGTTTAATTGAATTTCTGAGCCAAATTTCAAATTTGTCCTAACAACTGTCCTACTTGATTTTATGATGCATCACTAATTTCCCGTTTCATTTTTTGTGCTAAAACAGTTGCACACCTGTGCTTGCAATATGTGCTTGGTCATTAATTCGCATTTCATGCGGATTGATCATAACGGCTCACACAAGCCTGTATCTCTTTTTCCCCTCAATAATTATACATATAACAGCCACATGATAAAAAACGAAAATTTTCTTGCATACTTCATGCGCATTCTCAATTCTTGTGTAGTTTAGAAAGTTTCAAACTATCAACCCTGGGTGTCCGCCATCCCAGACACAAACCTTCTGGTCGATTGCTATACGACAAGACAATAGCGCAGTCTTGTATTTTTGCAGTTGTGAACTGCGCTGACGTAGCACTGAGTGTGTTCTACAACCCTGTTTTAATGCGTTGCCGGATATTTTTGCAGTCATGAACTGCTCTGTCTAAGGAGACCGCTGATAATTTATGTTCATTACAGTGACACATTGTAGCCTACAACAACGGGTAAAGAGAGTGCGTGTAGAATGATATGCACAGGGGCGACGGAGAATGGAGGCATGTGGGCATTTCCCCCTCTGCCCTGTCAAAAAAGGGGCAACGGGGGCAGAGGTGCCTTTTCATCACAGGTGTAGGAGCAGGCAAATTTTTGGGGTGCGAAGGATTTTGCCCGAATTTCCCCAAACTTGCCCGAAAAGTTTTTTGGGCAACTTTTGCCTACAAATTTTCTCCCACAAATATCATGAAGACCTAATTTGGTGCAACATCCAAAACAGGTCTTCATGTGTTTTTATGCAAACCTTGGGCATCATTATTTGAAATCAAACGACGTTGGGCACCATTTTTACCCAGATTTTCAGAGCGTCATTTTTACCCGGATATTCTTTTTGTAAAGCTTTTGCCAAGATTTTCAGCAAATCAAAACTTCTGGGGGTGCGCTCTCCAGCACCACTGCTTTTCATGACAGTATCATAAGTAATTTCACAGTTTATCAAGATCAACTTGAAACAAATTTGTTGCAGCTTTTCCAGCACCCAGAAAATTCAGAAAGATTTTCTATACTTTCTGTTATTATTTTTGAGGTCAACATTGTTGATGAACAGAAACAAACATAATTGGTAACAATTTCTTTTCATAAGTTCCCATTGCCTTCAACTGTTTTACTGCTCTCCCTTCCCTACAGAACCATCACAAGAAAGTTTTCAATTGGGGAGTATTACGTCTGTTCAGGGGGGATTGACACTCTGAAATTTGATTAAAACTCCGATCTATAGTGCTTCATAATTCAATTGGGGGGCTTGGGGCTTTGTTTGGGGGGCTCAGTCCCCAAAAGTCTCTCGTGGCGACGGGACTGCTTCCATACTGCTCTGGTGTCCCTGAATATGCATGTTGTGTCAACAAAGTTTGACAAAACGTTGGTTTGCAAATGTGAATATGTCGTCATATTGTGACGTCACAAATAGCGTATATCCAGTAACAATGACCACCATACGTATGCCACTGCTCAATACTAGAATTTGGGAAGGGGCATCCAATCAAGCAGTCGCCCCGGGCATCACCAGACCTCTGCATGCCACTGCATTTGGGCTTTCAAATGCAGAATCACATTATGTCATTTCTTTCTCTGTATTCTATAGCTACTAAATACATTACGTTTCAGTAATTCAGTTTGTCTTTCACTAAAATTCAGTTAAATGTTCAACATTAAAGTCATTCCGCATAGAAGTTGATTCCAGTCCATAGCTTAGTGCACAACACAGGATACTTCGCTTGTGCACCAATCGGAATGCTATAGGTTAAAAAATGGCTTGTGAGTGATCAGTTTGCAGTAAATTGTAATTTTTGCATTTGTCATAAATCAAAATAATTCACATGTACGTTGTCACTCATTCTTCACAGCTACTCTTCCTCTGTCTGGAAAGGGTTGCAGGGCAGCAACCCTAGGAGGTCGCAAAAGTAACCAAAGTTTTCACACAGCCTCTGATAATTCTGTTAGCTGCGCACCAAGATGGGGCCAATGGAGGAGATGAGATCACACTGGTCCTTGGCCAGCCTCTCAACCGTTTTGCACTGGGAAAGTTAGCAGGATATGCCTTGCCGATCTGTTTTGGGGCATTCTGATTTCTGGTCACATGCCCAAACCATCATAGCTGGTATCTCTATTTAGAAAAGTGGCTCAACATTAAAGGTTTTACAAATTCCACAGCTGTGTACAACTCACAAAGTCTCATCCAATTTGAATCAGCTAGTTTATTCACTGACAGCTAAGTCCTGTCAGAAAATAGTGTCAAAGTAACTGAGTAGTCTACTGCAGTGTTATTCAACTACATTTTGTTACTGCTCAATATTCTGCATTCTGCAATAGGGAAGTTTGTTTACAATGCCAGTAACTGTTTGAACATGGCACAGGACCAAATAAGGAAAATTTTGACATGCATACCCATGAGTTGGATCCTCTGGTGTAACGGTTAATGTATCCACTTCAGAGCTAGTTTGTATAGAGTACAGTGCTTAGCTGGGTCATACCAAGACCTTATAAATTAGTGTAGTAGCCTTCTTACCTGACACAGAGTGTAAAGAAACCTATGGCAAAGCTGTCAAATTTGTTCAGACATGGAAGTAAAATTTGTTCAGACACAAAACCTCCACTCATAGAGGCCAAAGTGCATAAAGCTGGGGAATGGGCAATCTTAGCATCACATTAAACAAATCTCTGCCTCGGAGGAATCATATTATATGTGGTCTTGTCATTGTTTGTATGAAGTATGAGTACTGTGGTTGCATTCTCACTTGATTATGATCCCAAATGGCTCCTCATCACAACATGACAAAGTAAGCCTCCTAGTATGAAAGTTGTATATAAATGTTCCAAAATCACGATGTATCACTTGGTGTTGTTGGTGGAGAATTTTATTTGAATAAGATTTTAATTTGTGATAAGCACATATGTACACTCTACTTCAACAGCTTTCTTCAAACCAGTTGAGTGAATCAAAAAGTATACTCTGTGCTATGAACAATGAACATTCAAAACAAAAAGGAAGTCCTTAATGGGACCAATAGTATAGAACGCATTTTGATAGCCACCAAAATTTTGTGGCAACACAACAGACAGGAAGTGTTTAAGTGGTGGTTCTATCCAAATCACTGGTGGACAGATTGTGACCTACTGGCTATGTTTTGCAACGTCAGAAGTTATGATTGTAAAATTCACTGAAAACACCCCACACATGCTAAAAGTGGCCCACAAAATATTTTTGATTAAGACATCCTTGGTTGAAAGAATGCCAAACTTAAGCGCTGAAAAACACCAAGAATGCTAGATGCTGGTACTAATCCAACATGGAATGGGTGAGAAAGAAAATGAGTTTTAACATGTTAAAAAATTCAGTGAAGACTTTTTTATCTAGTTGTTCATTCTTCTAAAGTAGGAAAAAGAGCTGTTGTTCTGCAACATGCACTACAATCATGAGTGGCTTGCTAAAGTACTCGCTGGCCATAAAATTGCTCACTTAAAAAATCTACAAAATGTAAGCCAAGCAAAAAAATGAACACAGACTATTTACTCTTTCTATGTGAATAAGATTCAAGGACCGATGCTGCATAGTGTTACATGAAATCTATTGCCTATTAAAAATTTGCAGATAGATACCTTGCTTATCTCACATGTGGAAAGGAGTTACTTGAATACAGGTTTGTGCATGCTCTGGCTTCTCCCAGAACATGGTGCAAGACATAACATTATCATCTAACTGGAAAATCAGGCTCCATCCACCCAGAGCAAAAAACAATGCTAATAAAATGGTCTGGACAACATCTTACCCTTTGTTATTGAAACTTACTTGAAAAGAAAAAAAACTGAAACCAGATCCAATGATTACGTACAAAGAACCAGCAACAACTGGTTCGCATATTACAAATTATAAAACAATGCCGCAAAGAAATACTGTGACTGCAGAGACTGGTTCATCTGCTCCATGTCGTCACTGCGCACTGTGTGGAAAGTCACCACAGAACATCGATCGTAAACTATACTAAAGTTTTAGAAACTCCATGTAAGACTTTTCAACTTAAACAGAAACTTAATTGCACTAACTACGGTATTTATGCGGCTGCTTGCACCATTTGCAGTAAGCAATATGGTGGGCAGACGTTAAATTCTCTATTCGCTGGAATGCCCACAGTAGCATTTGGAAATCTTTTGACACTACTGCTGATAATGATAAAGCAGCTCTATTAAAACATTTTTACAAATACCATGATTTGATAGAAAAAACATACGTTTCACAATGTTTTAAAGTTACCTTTGTAGAACAACCCAAAGCTAGCTATGTCAAGTGTGAAGATAAATGGTTTCACAAAATCGACGTGGAAATTAGTATTAAAAAATGATTTTGCCCAATGCCAAGTAGTTACGTTTTTGGTCATTGCCTGTTTTCCTGGTATATGATTTCTCACCCTGCATTGTAACTTTGATATTTTCTTATCTAATTGCTGCAGGGATGTAACCTGCTTCCTGATGCTGATATTGTGCTGCACTTCATCACTGGTGGTAGTTCGGCATTTTGCAGTGGGCAGTGAGATATATGTTTTAAACACTTTGCATGATGGCATGCTGACTTGTAACTCTTTAGTGACTTACTATTTTAATTCATTGACTTATTATTTTAATTCATTGCCTTGCGATTTTACATTTTAAATTTTTATTCCGTGGAACCGATGATGCTCATTTGAGTGGAATTAATATTCCTGTATTAAAACCTATAGCCAGATTTTTACAGAAGACTTCTGTGAGCCTTCCTGTGTAACATTTAGATATGGAGCAATTATTAGCATAGAATGTACGATCGAGCCTTTCTGGTGGTCAGGCAGATTCTGAAAGAATTCAGTTTAATGCTAGAGTAAGAAAACATCAGATTTGTGGAATAAAAAGCTCTAAGTTTTCTATAGGCTTTAGAGGAATCAGCCGACTGGGCTCTGCTTTCATCTTTTTGCGATGATTCAAACTTGCGCATATCTGTATTCAAGTAACTTCACTCC
>JGI24159J19872_10001065_pt1 | contig 28807 bp, 22 predicted proteins | sample Ectturendosymbi4_FD_19872 | JGI IMG/M metagenome (IMG submission 19872)
GACCTGCTGGGGTTTCGGGTTCAAAAGTTATGATGTAAGTTAGTAAAAATATTTGACTAATTAGCTAATTAGATAATTAATTAATTTGTTTATTTTAAATCTTAAGTTTTGAATCAGAAACGCTAGAAAGTCGATCAAAGGCTCAAAAGACTCAGACTCGAGCCTAGTTTCGAATGAAAACTTCAGCAAACACTTTGGCCTAGCGGTTGCGCCCTAGGCCAGGTAACATGAGCCAAAATGACCCTAAAACTACCTCACTTATGACGTCAGTCACAAAAAATCCGCACCCCCCAACCAAAAAAAATTTTTTCGAGTGCAATCTACTAGACTGGTCGATCCGTTTGAGCTGTTGAACAGCTCTCTAGTGCAATCGGCGGAGGAGCTAGGGCGTTGGTAAGGCAACCAAAAACTGCTGGTTTTTATGCCGAAATCCAAGTACGAATATCACGTAGGCCGGCTCTCAACGTGTTAAGTGAAGTATTCTTGTTCACATGTATTTGCTGAGAGTGTTCAGCTTGTAAACTTGATAGACTGACTGGAAGGTTGTATCTTGCCAGGTTGTTTGAATGGTTGCCAATATAACATTCCAATGTGTTGTCCAACATTGATGGGTGTGTCCTTCATCACTTGAAAATATAGGATAGTGGTGTTTAACGTTCAGTCTAATTTTAATGCTAAAACATTAGGTCCTGGGATAAATCGAACACTTAGTGTAACATCTGGTTTTATAAGACCTTAAAGGTGTATTCCAATTTGTCCTTTTGGATGTCGTGAAATAAATAAAGGCAAGGTGATTGTGATGGAATCATCTAGTTTCGTCATATATGATGCAGATTTTTCTCTTAGCATTAGTCCATTCATTTTACTGTTCAGTAAGGAAATTAGCTGTTTCTAACATAAAGCAGTTTGCGTAACGGCAGCACGACAAACTGGGCACTCGTTTTGAAAGCGTAGTGTGCACTCCCTACAGTCTATAAAGTATGTGCATGGGAGTAACAAAGTGTTACGGTCTCGGTCATTGCAGATTATGCATTGTATACGTTGCTGAAGGCTATTTATTTGGTAGTCTGTTTGTCGTTGTGTAGTAGTTGTCTGTGCTTTTGAAAGGTACTGGAGTATCTTGCAGAGAGTTTCATAGTTCGCTGATATATGTTGAAACAGGGCTAAGGTGTTATCTTCATTTATCATTTGTCTTAATTCTGTACGAAGGTGTTCAATGCCCAAGCAGTGTATGTGCTGCTTTAAGAATCTGAAATCCATTGTATACTGTTGTGGTGCTGAAGGTTCCTGTTTTAAAATATCTTTGACATAAAATTTAGTTTTCCAGTATGTGATATGTGGGCAGTAAGGAAAATACTGTGCATGTATTTTCCAGTGATCATCTGCTTGTTGCCATTTGTGGTATATTCCGTGGCATGAAAACATTTGTATGTTTCATGAAGGTTCATGCGAGTAAAACCGGCCTGTTTTATTTTGTGGTTTAATTGTGTTTCCAGTGTTGTATCTTGGAAGCAGTATGAATCTCCTATGTTATTTTGTGGTGTTGTGTAAACCATGCTGTCTGATTGATTAGTTTCATCAGATAGTGTTAGATGTTTACATCCAGGTGACGTGAGTATATTAATAATGAAGCTGGAGCTGTTGGAAGGAAATTTGGTGAGAATTATGCCACATGAAAAACACTGAATGTTGTTGTTATTTGTCGAGAGTGAGAAAAATCCTTCATTAGCGAAATCCTTTATATAGTACAAACATCGGTTCTAGTTAGCATTGGAAGTCCGTAGCCTGTGTTTTTCATCTGTTATGTCAAAGGTGTTCACATCATTCGGGTGCTGTAAATGTGATTGTGTTAAGCGGGTGTACGTCGCTGTGTCAGCGATAATGAGTGCAGTATTCAGATGGTATTGTGAAACCTGCTGTGTTTGTAGTGCGCTTCTACGATCTTGTGGAATGTCTAACATATTTATGTATGGTATGTTGTGAACAAATGCAACTATTGTAAATAAGGTGTGCTGTAAAAAAAAGGTTAGGAGGGTAAGATGCGGCTATGTTTTAATACTACTACTGCAACAACATGTAAAATTAAACTAGTTACTAGTAGTACACATTCACATAAAGTAAAGCTAAGTGTCACAATCAATAATTGCTCTTGTTTTTCCACTGTTTGCTTTTCTAGTCTTGTGAGCACTGTATCTGAAACATATATCCTTGAAAATGCTGCTTCTATCTCTGGAGGTAGCTTGTCAGTTCCTTGTGTTACAGAAAATAATGTTGCAAACAGTGCGACTACTAATGTAATTTTTATCATCGTTTTAATATTGTTATTTACCCTAAAGCTGAGAAACAAAAAATAAATATGGTAAATTTTTATTGAAAAATGCAATTGTGAAATATGTGATGTTAACAACAAAAAAAATATGAGTGAAATTAGTAATAAAGCATATCAGAGGATTGGTTAGGTTAAATTATTCTGCCCCTGCGTGTGATTGCTCGGGGTGGTGAGAGGTGTTCATTGGAAGTGTCTGCTAGTTGTAGTGGCTTCGACCTCTGGGTGCTTTCATGTTATCTCGGCTGTGTTATGATTTCTGCTGGTATGACTAGCTTTGAGTCTAACTCTGCCATTTTTTCTGGAACGATGAAAGGTCCTTCGACAGTGCGTTGATCCGCAATCTCCAAAGCTTGCTTCGTTGTCTTGTAGCGAATAGTCGGGGACATTTGTCTTGAGAGGGTTCCAAGTTGTGTAACTCCTAAATCTAAACCTCTAAAGTACATCAAAAGTGCTCCCTAAAAAGATTATGAAAACATACCAAACTGATCTTACAACATCAAAAAGTGCATCTCTATCTCTATCAGCAAAGGCAAAGCAACTGTGGTTAGAGGCAAACCAGTGACCCCTCACAGTGACATAGCAGGCATACACACCTCACACTGGATCAAGTTCACTGTGCTGCTGATGTCACAAACTTAGCATTATGTGTGACACAAACCTGGATATGGTTTTAGTCCTTGATGTGAAAACTGGATACAGTCATTTAGACACCACCATCAAAAAAANTTACTTTTATAATGTTATATTCTCATTGTTTTATTAAAAAGGGGTTGCAAATGCATTCCATTAACGCTTTATGGCGTCCAGCTGCTTTCGGGGATTTTCGTGAAAAAAACACCGAAACGCAGGTGGCTTTGCGCAGGAATTTCTCTGGTCCGGTAAGTGCTACCGACCCGGTGAAAAGCTCAAAAGACGCGGCAAGTCTTGTAGTTTGCACTCGAAAAAAATTTTTTTGCTTGGGGGTTGTGGATTTTTTTTAGTGACGTCATAAGTGGAGGTCTTTTAGGCCACCTTGGCCCACTTCACCTGGCCCTGGGCTCAAACCGTTAGATGGTAGTATTTTGCTGAAGTTTTTATTGGAAACTAAGCTACAATCTAAGTCTTTTGATACTTTGGATAACCTGCTGGGGTTTCAGGTTCAAAAGTTATGATCTAAAGTAATAAAGATATGTGACTAGTTGGATAATTAATTAATTTGATAATTTTAGATCATAACTTTTGAAGCAGAAACGCTAGAAACTCAATCAAAGGCTCAAAAGACTCAGACGACTCGAGCCTAGTTGCCAATGAAAACTTAAGCGAAATACTTTGGCCTAGCGGTTGCGCCCTAGGCCTGGAAACATGAGCCAAAATGTTCCCAAAACTACTTCAGTTATGGCTTCACTGACAAAAAATCTGCACCCCCAAACCAAAAAATTTTTTTTCGAGTGCAGACTAGAAGACTGGCCTATCCGTTTGAGCCCTTGAACAGCTCTCTAATGCAATTGGTGGAGGAGCTATGGCATTTGTAAGGTAACCAAAAACTGCTGGTTTTAGGCCGAAATCTAGGTACGAATATATCGTACGCCGGCTGTCAAAGTGTTAAAAATCAGTATTGTATGAATGTGGCATTAATGCAATAACATAATCCTTAATAATAACAAATTTATCGAAAGATATCAGTAAGCCCAGTATGAACTTCAATATGCAAATGAGTTGAAAAGATGTTGTGAGTTGTCTATGTCTAACCTCCATGACATGATGTGCCTACTTTATAAAGTAATGGTCTGATCATGACCACAATATGATGACTGTTTATTAAGAATGTCAGACAAACAAACAAATAATAAATATAGAACAAAACAAACAAACACATGATGGTGGGCAAGCAATGCATGAGAAGTTGAAGAATATACAGAAGAATAAGCAAGTCATGCACATATTCTATAGAAGGAAATCCTTTCACAGCAAAGAATCAGGCACTAAGATCTTACATAGTATACATTTCGCCTACGAAGTAGGCATCATCAGCTCGTATTCAAATAGTCTTGCAACATAGGTGAGAGAGGTGAAGTTTCTAAGTCTAGCAAGTACTTCATTTGAAGGACTGCCTAGACTTCATCATATGTTAAAAACTTCCAGAACAGGGGTGGTCAACCTGCAGCTCATGAGTTGCATGCAGCTCTTTGCCTGGTTTCATGCAGCTCTTACATAATTACCAGAAGTCCCACCACATAATATACATAACAATAAATGACTTGCAAATTTATGTGATTGTCATGTTGGTGTGTGATTTTTGCAATAAATCTAACTGAGCAAAGGTATGTTTGAGTGAGAAAGACATGGGGTAATGTTCATGTGTGCCAATGTGTATGACATGGCTTTTTGCGTAAGACAATAATAAATGTAGCTCTTGGTCTCTGACTGCTTGGCCACCCATGTTCTAGAATCTCTGCTCCCCGTTGCGCTCTGTTGATTGCCTCATTCCTGTCATGAGGTACTTGTTGCCACAAGCTTATTACTTGTATATAAGCAATGCTTATAGCCGTTTCGTTCACAGGTTACAGTGCAGCAGCATGTCTGGTTGAAGAGTTCTGAAAGCAACTCTTAATTGGCTGCATTAATCTACTCTTCGAATTGTTCACGCAACAATATGTGGTTTTTCTGCAATTGTTTCTATGTGAACATTCACCAAAGTTTTATACTGGCTGCGCAGAACTAAAAATGTGTTAAAAAACACGAAACTAGTTTTCTTCCGCAAATAAATTGTGATATGATTTGCTTAGTGTGTGTCACTGCTGTGACAATTATTGCTGAATGATAAGTCAAACCTGAATCATTGCAAAAAGATGAAAGCAGAAACAAGCAAGAGATTCCTCAAAAAGCGTACTGCAAATCTAGAGCTCGCCACACAATTTAACCAGTGTCTTGCAGGTTTCTCAAATGTGAAGAAACAATATGCAGGAGCAGCCATAGCTCAGTGGTGAAGTGTCCACCTCTGAATCCAGAGATTGTGTGTTCAAGCCATAGCCACTGAATAAATGGTCATAGCACTTGTTGGGAAAGAGTGTTAACCTTAACAGCTCTAGCAAGAAGCAAATGTCATCCTGCTGCAAATTGCCATCACATATAAGTTATCATTGAAAGTATGTCATCAAGACATTTTTCTGACTTGGTTTTCAGCCTAGTGAAATTAAAACTCTTTGAGTTTTTGTTTATTTGTCACACTCATGCCATCATTTTACGCTGTTTTTGAATTGTATAGTTTGTAGTGACTGACATGAGTTCTGATGATAAATCACAACTTTTCATTTAGAGAACATCAATGCTTTTTTATTTGCAGGTAAGAGTATCTAAACAAACATCTTGTGTTTATCTTTCTAATTGTGTTTAACAGTGATTCAATGGCTTGGTTGATGAAGATGTCATTTGCCAAAGTGAGTGAAATGTTTCTTTTGACATGCTTGTGAAGCATTCGATGACATCAAACTTGATTGTGTGCCCCTAAATTTGGAAGGTTTTTAGACTGTTGTTGCCAAACAAGTGACAGTTTCTCAAATGCCATACTTGGTGCTATACACAAACCCTAAGTTTCAAACACAAGGGTGCTTTCATGTGAACCTTTGTACCGTATTTGAAAATGTGTGTGGATTAATTTATGCCATGTGGATAGATCTTTAAGTAAGCCCCACCATTTGGGCATGCAATATTGTTAATTACTTATGTGTCTGTATTCCAGGCCTTAATCCTCACGGTTAATAAAATCCCACACTACGTCTTGCAAATTATATCACAGTTTACTTGCAGCAAAATGTGCAAGGCAAAGAGTAAAAATGATAAATCAATAAAAAATACTAAAAATCTTGAGTACCAAAAAATCAAGAAACAACAGGTTCTCTTCTGAGCAAAATGAATCTTCCATTTCAAATAAACTGATTAAACTCCTGCTGAAGTTTCTTGAATTGTGAGACTTGTGTACAATTACTGATGCTGAGAATTTATCATAGCAGCACCTTAGGTGGTGTCTACCAGTTGTCAGACTGATTTGAATACAACTCAGTGTAAGCTTGCATAAAAAGTATAGTAATAATAAAATCGTGCACGGTTTTAATGTTTGATGAAATGAATTGGTGTTTGATGGAATGGAAAGACAGTCAACACCAGCCAAGTTGTTTACAAAGTGTTGATATAAGTTTTTAGGAAACTTGTGTGCGACCAACACGCATAAAAGTATGAAAGATAGATAGGTAATTAGTTCAAAGGAGGGTTTAGTTCAAAGGAGGGTTGTGATTGGCATTGCAGTTGGGCAGGCGATGTCAAACAGTTGTAACCTGGTGATTTAGGAGACAGATTTTAATGTTGACTGGACTTTTCAGTAATTGTATTAGTTGAAACTCAATTTCACAAGTGGTCTAGCAGCTAGCTTCACTTCACCATTAAACCATGTAGAGGAACATGTATGTCACATGTGCCTGCTGCTTCCAGGCCAAAGTATGTTTGATTTGAACACCTTCCTAACTGGTTGGTAAAGTGGCACACCAAACATTCCCTTTGGTATTTTTTGGAAGTTCTCCTCAAATTTTTGATAAGCTCAAAGGTCAGTCTTTAATTGTTAACTCTAAATGCACTGTTTAAAAAACAAACTATGTCGTTCACTAACGAACCCCTGAAATTTGCTCTTCTAACGACATAATCAGCCATACTCACACTTGTTCACTAGCAGCGCTAGTTGCCACAACCCAGAACGTTTTTCTTGCAAGATCACTGACACTGAGAGCTGGAAACTCCAATCTGTGGTCTTTCCACCACTGAAGAATGTTGCTAAACTCTTGTACCACAAGCTTTCTGTAACATTGAACTTCTTGCTCATGTCACTTTTGCATGCACCGGGTCAATCTTTTACCTGAACAAAGAATTTCTTATCTCACAACCAACCCATCTTGCACCATGTTCAGCTTGTGCCTGCACCTGCACACATAACTTTTGCAGGTTCCTGCACCCACCCTGAAAATGTAAAAACATACAATCCAAGCAGGTTAACCTGCCCCACGAAGGACTCTATTGTGTTTCAGATTATATTAATGCTTTTTTTGTCCATTTCAAAGTTTCAAGCTGTGTAAGTAAAAGTCACTCCACAAAAAACATGAATTCAGTAGAAACTTTCGTCTTGTATCCCTTACCAGTCAATTAATACTAAAATCATCCAGTCCATAATCATTTAGTACCTCTATAAGTAGCGCTACCATCGACCTAGAACCAAAAATAAGGATGGCTGAGGTAAATTTGATTGTGCAGTAGAACTCATCTAATTCATCATTGTCTAATTAGTCAATTCGCTTAATTCGTCACTTTTTCGTCAGTCTTGGCAGAATCCCTATCTTTTGTGTACATTTCTGTTCGTCTAATTTGCCATCCTATAATTCGTCAGCTCTTTCCATCCCTGGGAAGCATTTCGTTCGTCTAATTCGTCATTTGCAGTTTTGCTTTTGATGTCTAAGCAACTAGTACGTACGGGAATTCAAACAAATTAAGGATCTTTATCTAAAAATTGTTGCACCTTGCAATTTTTTTATCGAATATATACATGAGTTGCAAAGCACGACCTGACTCCCCATTGAGGGAACGCGGAAAAGTTTATTAAAGATTTGAAAGGTGCTTGATTAAATGGAGTCCAGATAGAGCAGAGGAATTAATTGTTATATTCAACCATGACGTCATAAACATGTATTTTTCTGCAAATAAGAGCACTATGTCTATGAGTTACTATGATAAAGTATAAGAGCTTCTATGATAGAGTTTTCACCTGTTTGCATAATTCACCACTTTTTCCTAATCCCCTTGAGGTGACGAATTAGGCAAATTCTACTGTATTACCTGAAAAGAAAACAATTGTTTCTGTTTGCATGACTAACGTCCAGATCATATGTTTGCCTATTTATCTCCAGGAACCATTTGCTTCAGCAATGTCCTATTCTCGACTTCCCTCTAGTAATTGTCACGGAAAACGTTTCATTCGCTTCCTTATTTCTTCAATCAATTAAATGCTAAACCTTTGCTGCAAAACCAGCTTTCCTAAGAATCCTAACCAGAGTAGTCAGCTAACAGCTTACGTGCTAACAATGCCTGATAGTGTGTTAGCAATTAGTAGTCTCTGTGTAGAACTGTCTCAAGCCTATGGCTTAAGTATGTAAAATTAGACATTTTGCTGATATGAAAATTTTGTTTAATCTATTTCAGTCTCTTCCATTCATATTTGCAATACTGCATAATTGATTGGGGACGAGCGTATAAAACTGTTATCCGACCAGTGGAAGTGCTACAAAACCGAATTTTGAAATACGTGACTTTTAGCAATAGAACATCGAGTGCAAGCAACATTTTGAAATTGCTTAAAATTCTCAAAGTTTCTGATTTGTACCAACTTAATTTGGAAAAAGTTATGTGCAAGTATAATGCCGATATCCTGCCCTCTTCTTTTGGTAACTTTTTTCAAAACTACACTGCATACATGATCATGGCACAAGACAACAAGTTTCAGGAAATTTTCGTCATATACGTGTTAGACCTGATTATGGTAAAAAAATGCAATATGTAGGACGTGTTGCATGGGGTTGCATTTCCAATAATATTGAAATGTTACTCATGTTTTGTGCTTCACTGTAATATTGAAACTTGACAGTCATTGAATGTAGGCTGGGCTTGATTCAAGTGACTGCTTTAGCCGTCTTTCACCCAACCTGTGCTGTTTGTTTCAAGCTTTGTCGATTGAAATGTGTTTTTTGCTGACTAGGCTACTTACAGCGCAAGCATGACTTGACTTGACGAGGTCTCTGTGCTGCAAGATTATGCTACATCAATTTTATGATGTCCCAAAACCTTGATTGCAAAATGTTTACGATAAAATACTAATGGTCTGTCAGATATTGCTTATTCAAAATTGTTATGCTACAGAAAATAAGAAAAAATAAGGACTCAAGTGACAAATATGGACATTTCTTAGAAATGAGGACAGTACTATTTTCTAAGACGTACTACTGCAAAACAAGGACTAATCTTAGAAATAAAGACGGTATGGTAGCCCTGTCTATACGTAAGCCAAAACCAATGCCCAATTTTCAAATTGTCGCATATCTAACTATTGTAACATATTTCTTGATTATATTAAAACAAACAGAAATGATGCTTTATTTCTAGAATGCAGCATTATTTTCTGGAGGTGTGGCTACTTTTTGTGGAATCGAAATATATCAATCCGATCCCAAGTTTTACAACAGTTTTCTGATGCCAGCATTACATTTATTGCTGAGTCCAGAAAAGGCACACAGAGCCGCTGTGAAGTTTCTGTCGTGGAAGTTGGTTCCAACATGTTCATATCTTGATGAGCCATGTTTGGTAAGTCATGGCTAAATTTACCTGAAATTTATGTACAGATACTAGTTGCGTGCTATTCAAAATGCCGTGGATGTTTTTTACTGTTTTAAAATACCAGTTTCGCTGCATTTCGTCATAGAATAAACATACAATTTTTAAACTCCACCGTTATACAAATGATCCAAAATAACCACAACATCGACCCACGAAAATCTTTTGACCCATGCCACCTACCACACTTCTTACAAAAATTTTTCTGTACACACGTTTAAAGTTAATTAATAAAAGGTATTTAATTTTATTGTTTTGGTAAAAATCCCTGTTTGCATTGCAGAAAACTAATGTCTGGAGCAAGGATTTCAGCAATCCAATTGGAATTGCCGCTGGGTTTGACAAGGACGGTGAAGCAATGATTGGCTTGCAGAGAATCGGCTTTGGTTTTGTGGAAATCGGCAGTGTCACCCCCAAGCCACAGCCAGGAAATGACAAACCGCGAGTTTTTCGTCTTGCAGAAGATGGTGCAATAATCAACAGGTGTGTTTGTTTCAGATTTTGAAGTAGTGTGAAGCTCATCAATTTTTTTATACAGTGCACCATGATTGAGTAATGATTCGATAACTTATCTTCAGAATCAGTAGAAAGCTTTGTTTACTATGTTTTTAGATCAACATGACCAGGGGTGTGCATTTTGTGCGGCCCGCGATGCTTTTTGGGAATTATGAAACAATTAACATTCACGTTATTTAGTTTGTTCACCGGTGTTTAAAAGTGCTCGGCTAGCGAGCGAACAAGTTTTATTTGGACGAACGTAGAGGCAGCTAAAAATAATTCGCCTATGGCCCACTATACCTTTTGCAGGAAATAGATCCAAAAGCTGTTTCCAGTAAGGTTCAGGTACCGGCATTGCTGCGTGAGCATCACAATGCAGCCCTCGGATCCTCAGAGCAAGTTGAGTTTGAGTCCCTGAAACAAACCATTTAAGAATCCCGCTTTTGCTTGTTATACTGGTATCTTTTTCTTGTATTGTAACTTGTGTATTTATGAGTGATTTGTTTTGTGTATACTTTCCAAAGGTACGGATTCAACAGTTCCGGCCATGATGTCGTTTCTGCGAGACTAGAAAGACACGTGCAAGGTATGTGTGTTGAAAGCGAGTCCATATTGCGAAACTTTTACGTTCGATGTCAGTTGCCATACAAACAATCTTTGCAGTTTGGCCAATTTTGCGTTTGTTTACCACAGTTTTTCTAACTGCTGCAACGGCAGCAACTTAGAGCTGGGGTGTGTAGTTTGTTCGATGTCTCAAGATAAAACGCTTGGTTGATGGCCGGCGTTGTGTTAATGTTATAACCCATTGGATTGGGCCACGTGTGAAGACGGCTGTTCGTATCTTCCAAATGCGACAATTGACCCTCGCGCAACTGGGCTCGTTCGGCTCAAAGTGCATAAGACATTTCTTGTTCTAACGTTAAAGAGACTCAGTTAAACGATTAGAATTTTACCAGACCGTTGCTTTTTTTCCACGGCGTGCCTGTAACAGTATGTAGCGGGTCGTAAACCGGCGGTCAGTGGCACTTTCAACGCATGCGTTACATGTGTCCTATTTCACAGTTTAAATCCCTTTTGACCGTTGCTCTTTCGAATTCATACGCATATTTTCAGAGAGAATGCTTATTTCTAATTTTGAAAATAACGGCCAAAGCAATAGCTGTTTAAACGAAATTTTCGTAGACGTTTCGGTAAATGCTACCACCATCATCAGTGCAAATAACAATATTTATTTCATTTCCAAATGTGTGATTTTTAGCGAACAGTTACTTCCACATTGTTCGAACAATCCAGTGCACGTTTATATTCACATTGTTTCAGGGGCGTCTGCACGCAGATGCATTCTGGGCATCAACTTGGGAAAGAACAAAACGTCCAATGATGCGGTTGCTGATTATGTGTCCGGAGTTCGCAAGTTGGGCACGTTTGCGGATTACATTGTTGTAAACATTTCCAGTCCGAATACTCCCGGATTAAGGAATCTTCAAGCTAAACAAGACCTGGAAACCTTGTGCAAAGCGGTAAATGCGTTTGGACGCAAATGCTGCATCCTTTAGTTTATCGATGCCGTGGCGATTATTTGTGTTACTGAACAGTATTTCCCTGTCCTGACTTTAGAAAATCATAATATATTGTATGTTTGTGTGGTTCAATCAGCATCTTAGGCGTTGTTGTAAACACGGATGAGTTCCTGTAATGCAGGTCATGAAGGAACGCGAACAAGTTGAAAGCCGTCCACCAGTTTTGATAAAAATTGCTCCTGATCTTTGCGAACAAGACAAGATCGACATTGCGGAAGTTGTCACTGAGGTAAATCGATACTCAACCTTGTTTTAAAAATCGTTATTTAAGTTTTTTTCTGTTTGTGTAAATCTCATTCAAATTCTTGACCAGTTCGTGAAAAATTTTTGGAAAATTTTGTTCCAATGCTAATGCGATCATCTCTTGATTATTGCATCGGTATCCAAACACCATCCTACCTCTTCAGACCTGGAGGTACAAACTTCCAGGTCTAAATCGGAGTAGGAAGATGTTATAACATTTGCATGCGGGGTGTGCATAAACGTAGAATTGCAAAATGTAAAGTCGACAAGCGTCCAGTTGCCTATAAATTGCTTCAATCTTGATCAATTTTCCTGTAAATTAAATCCGTATCGAGTTTTAAGCGAAATCAATAATTCATTGTGTGATAATAAGTCAGATTATTTGAAAATTCATTGTAACATACACTGTTCTTTGCAAGTCGCGCAGTAGCGCGTTGAATACTTAACTCTGCAGCACTCACATTAGACGATTTTATAGATTTCTAAAGCTTAGCCGATAATGGCTTATTTTGTTCTTCCTCCCGCGGGGGGACACTGTACAGCCAGATCAAAACTTCAAACCAGTCTTGTTGCGACTCAATGCACGCTTTTGTTTGTTAGCTGACGAGCGGTTGTTGTTGTTTTTCAAGTTACTTTGCAATTCACGTGAAAATTTGCTCTTGTATTTTACCCGGGCAATGCAAGGTAAGCGATATATGATTAAATGCAAATGCCCTTTTCCTCGGAAATCTCACCTCACTTTTGCTGCTTTTTCCGACGATTTCATACTGACTATGTTTTCGAACAGGCAATCGCGCAGCTGTTGCACATAATCATTAAGATAACTTTTCTGTATATCACTTGCCTTGCAGAAACGTTCGATTAAAGTACTGCTAGGAACGTATCTAGTATGGCTGCCAGGTGTAACATACAGTTGACTGTATATTTAAAAAGGACTCAACTGGCAAACCTTCTCTAAGATTTGTTTCGTTTTATTTTCTTTGAAAACGTTTGCCAGTTGAGCCTTTTTTAAATATACTGAACAGGACTTTTCGATTTGACCGTTCGGTCACGGGACTTCTCGGTCTTGGTCGTTCGGTCTCGAGACATTTCTGTCAGACTATGAAGTCTTGCAGAAATGTTGCATGTTAACTTTTTAATGCAAGCATACTTAATCAACGAAAGGTTTTATTTACAAAAACTACTAGCATGATCCATGATCCAAGATCCAACAGTTAATCGGGGAGCCATGGCCCACCCAGGACACCCCTTAGAATCGCCAAGTATAACACCGGTTGGCATTTCACCTGTCAGACTGTTTTGCCACTGCGCTGCAACATGAAAGGCAGTTGGTATAGCACCAGCTAAAGTGACATTTCGCCTGCCTATGCAATCATTTTATTCCAGACCTACGCCCTTGACTGTGCGCCGTTTTGTGTAACCAGACCTAGCGTAACCTGTGTTGTGTGTACCTTGTGCACCCTGATTTGTGTATCTAACGTATACCCTATGCTGTGCACCCCTGTTTTGTACCTTTTCGTGAAGTTGTAGCATCACAAATAGATCGTCACGCGCAACTAAGCCTTGCGTATTGTTTGCAAGCATCTTGGATTCTCATGAAAGTTTGCTTTCAATGTAATCGCGACATTCTCCACAAATTACTTTAGTTTGGTAGATTGGTTGGAGGTGGTCCAATTTTTTAAAATAATCTTTTCTGTGAAGTTATTTAAATCACACGGTTATAGCTTTGTTATTTGATGCAAATTGGGATGTTTATGCACCAGTCATCTCAATGAGTCAGTTCTGTTTAACAGGAAAACTAAACTTAACTTCCAAACATGCAGCTGACAATCCAATCGAAAGTTACGTTTTTCTAAATTTGTTGGCAACGACAAGTCACAAAACCTTACTGCATTCATCTGAAAGCCTTTTGATTGGTGAGCAACTTTGTGTCAGAGTTTTGCTTTTAACACACTTCGGACCGAAGCAAACTGCAGTTGCAATTATAAGCGTTTAAAACAGGTTCCCAAACTTTCTCTGTCCATGTACCCCTTCAGCATTTCAATAGATGAGCATGTACCCCTAAACATGAGCGCCGGAATGATTTTTTCCAGGGGTGGGCCAAAATATTTTTGCAGGGAGGGTAAAAGTGGCAAAATTAGATTTTCACCACTCGAAACTAAGAAAACAACCTTTTTTTAAAAAAATGTGATGGGAAAATGCTTTGGCCCTCCTTCCGACGCCCATGCCCCTAAAACTTCTTATGGCAAAAAGACTGAGGAAGATAGCAAAAATATATTCACCAATAGGCATATAATGATCTTTGAAAATAATATTCACTGACATTTATTTTAATCTTTGAACCAGACACGACGTCAATAGAGCACAAGCGTGCACTATCTGCACAACTCAGATTGATAAATTGATTGAAAGAGAATAACAAACATTGAAAGATAATAACAGCCACAGAAAGTTTCGTAACGGCGTTGGTGGTAGGGCCACAGGATTTACAGACACTTGTTCGCTAACTCGTAACACTTCGTAGAACACTACATTACAGACACTTCATAGTTGTTCGCTAGCTCGTAACACTTGATACAACGCTACATCCAGAGTAGGACACGAAAATAGCATGTTTAAGAAATAGAGTCCAGCCCTGACTAAGGACTGGTGAAGTACGAATGCGTTGTGGCCTGCACACGCCCTCAAACTAACATTTTAACGTCCGGGCACTCAATCACAAATTAAAATGAGGTTGTAGTGTTCAAAAAATAAGGACGACTATCAGTATAAACAATCTGACTGCATCAAAGCGCGCAACCATACATTGTTGGACTTCTTGTATCGTTCAAGAAACAGGTAGGCTTACAGATTTTTTTCAATAATGCCTCAAAGGTAGGAATGTTACATTGAACCTCATGACTACTAAAACTCGATCGCCACGCCAGGCTGTTTAGAACCCTGCAACCAAAGTTATAGGCCACACGCAGTCTGTGGATGTATGTCTTCCTGAAATCACACCATAATGATGATGCATCATGGACCTACAGAAGGAACGAAAAAGTAAATTTTTCACTGCCTTCAAACATCGGAAAAAAGAAGCTCGCATTACTGCATAATATTGATATTGCCGTTGTCTCTGAATGTCATCGTAATCTGAAAGTTCAACATCTAATACAATCCCCAAATATTTGTAGTAGGAAACATCTTTTACCCTTAGTACACCCAGTGTCAGCAACTGCATGACCGTGCTTTTTGCGGTCTTAGCCTTAAGGCGGCTTCACACAGAATCCGGTTTCGGCTTGCGAACCAGCTTATGGCCAACGTCAGTCTTCCCACATGCAGCGAGAACACCATCACCGACAACCACGGCAATCCGGCTTACATAAAACAATTTAAGTAAGACGGAAGCCGGTCGAAACCAAGAAAATTCATTCCGATAGGGCCAACGGAGACTGTGTGAAGACTGCCGTTGGCCATAAGCCGGATCGCAAGCCGTAACCGGATTCTGTGAGACGTCATACAAACAGTTTTACTGCAGTTGAAAATAATTCCAAGCGATTCTGCAGAAGCCTGACACACGTCTAGCATACTTTACAACCCGCGTGCACTTGGACAAAACACACAAATATCATCAGCAAACATCAAGTGGTTCAATAAGACTTCACCAACACAGCACCCAGCTTAAATGTTATTTAGTTGAAGAGATAAATCATCTCAATATACAGCAAATAAGTATGGACTCAATACTCTCCCTTGTATAACCCCATTAGTAACATGAAACGGTTCGGACAAATACATATGTATAGATAATATTTGAAATGAATAATGTATAAACATATTTTCCCCTTCTATTGCTAACCTCAAATGTACCCCTTCAGATAGGCAAATGTACCACTAGGGGAACATGTACCCCAGTTTGGGAACCCCTGTTCTAAGAGGATTAAAGCACTACTGAAACGTGAAGTGAACAATGAATGAATTGAAAAATGAAACGTTCTGACATCACTGAGATCATATTATCAGATTTATTATATAGCCTGCTGTATGCAGTGCATATACTTTTTTAGTTAAAGACAGGAATACTATACGAAATTTTAACATAAATAAATATTCACATCTGTATGCCGCCATCGCATCCCTTAATTTTTTCGTTTGATCCCCTGGAATGAGTGAACTATTGAAAAGCCATGTGGTGGGCTTGCCGGAGATTAAAAAACAACAGGGAAGAAAATTTGACGAAGCATGTCGGCTTCGTATATACATATGTATAGAAAGCAAAAAATAGAAAAATTAATGATGAGAAAGGTCGCGACAAGCAGAAAAAGCAAGACTCATAATAGACAATGAAAAACAAGACCCATTGCAGTTTGTGAGTGTTTGATTGTGATTTTCAAGATGATCTATTAATCCTTATATCTTCAAATAAGCACGAATCATGAGAAAATTAGACGTTACTCGAATAGCACAAGATTTCCTCACAGAAATGGTATCATGCAGAATTTATTACATTCAATTACACTCAGTAAAATACAGTACGCTTGCTTTTTTGGTTAGCTTTTAGTAGGGTAATCCGTATAAACAGCTTGCAAAAAGAAAGCCAGTGTTCCCAAAACGAAAACAGTGCAGTAGATCCACAGTAGAAATCTGTCTAGAACAAGAGCAACGTACGCCCAATCATCTTCAGACTGCAAAACAATGGAATAAACTAGAGGTCACGATATGTGTTCTTAAGAACAGCTTTAGTTTACACGTTAAAAATGTTCATTTAATAAAACCTCAGTGCTCTAACTACAGACTGCCGAATATGGGTGTCGGAGCGGGGAAGGGAGGGCCCCCGCATTTTGAAATTTGACATTTTCTTATTAAACTTTTAGCAAAAAATGTTGTTTTCTTAGTTTCGATAGGAAAAAATGAAACTTCACCAGTTTTCGCCCCCCTTGGAAAAAATCCTTCCGACGCCCATGCTGCTGAAGTAGCTGCTGACGCATTTAGGAGTACAGGTTTTGTCATTCAAGATGTTTTTGCGCCTTGCCCGCGAACCACATTCCCACTGCTTCCCAAGTGTGAAAGTTTTGTTTAAGAGTTGCTTAGCGGGTTTTCTTCACAAGAAAATAAATAGGGTCGTTGGATTGTAGACACGTTCAACATAAACGTAATCACAACTCGTAAAGAGAAGTCATTTCTACTTAATAAAAGCAACGCCTGATTGACCAATACAGTGGTACCCGGTTCTCAATGTAGCAAAGAAGGTACACGCAGGTTGTTACAAAATCAACATATTCACAAGCAAAATACAGTAAAATTTTCTTTTATTTGACACAAACGTTATTTTTCTTACAACAGATGTGCAAATCAAATGCTGAAAACGTCTAAAAACTTGTGCAAATTAAATGCTGAAGTTTTGGCAAAACTTTTTCACCATTTTTATGTCCCATTCAGTAAAGACCTTGAAATCCACAATTTAATATTTTGAAATGGTTCATTACACCAATAGCGCCAGAAATGCCTTTATTTCAATATTTTATGGAAAGTCTATTTTTTAATGGTCTATTTTTTTTAATTTGCTCGTTTCTAATGAATTGAAGTAGGCATGAAGCCCACGTAGGCCCTTACTGGGAAATGGGATAAGAAAAAGGTTTGAAAAAGGGTATATAGTGTAATTGTTTGCCTATCTTGAACGATGAAAAAGTTATTTTCTGTTGAGCCTTTTGCGTCATAGGATACAAATTTACCTAGTAAAATTATTTTACATGCCTTTCAAACAAGGAAAAAAATATTTTTGATAAGGTTTACAAAACTTTGTGTGATCCTAATTCCACCAAAGCTCAACAAAAATTTTGAGCACGAACTCAGTATCAGTCGCATATCACCATGCCCTGCTTAAGAAAACTTGCAGAGCAACTCCAACAGTCTGATAGAAAATCCTCATCTATCAGTCAAAATTTAGGAATGTCTGAAGAAACCAACTGAACTGACTGCTTTAAAACCAAACCTTGTTGAAAGGAATGACGTAAAGATACCACTTCAAAGATTAAAACAGTCTGCGAGAGGCAAACAGTTACTAATACACCGCCTCAAGTGTCTGTAACGCCCACTAATGTAAATTATCTTGCAACTATGATGTAAGTTACTTTCTACCTAAGTGCAGTAAATAGCGAATTACTCAAGATAGGTTAATTGACTTAAGAACAACTCCAGTAAATCTAAAAATGCCCGTAAATATTCAAGTAAAAGAAATTTACTTGAGTGGACTATTTAGCATAACTATTTCGTTACTGTCCGCCACTGGTGCTACTTCTTAAATACTTGGTTTTTAGCTTGCTCGCTGGGATTTTTGAATTATGACTTTGAGACAACGTCAGTCCATTGTGAGCTTTGCCTGCATTTGGGTATGGCTTAACCATTAACTGACATAAATTGCAACGGACAATCTGATGATATTGTACACATAATACATAAGTTCAATAATATTTGGCTGGGTAAGTCTGGGCAAAGACCAATTTAAGCAAGACAATATCTCACTTCGACATACAAACAAAAGCCTCCTAGAAGGCCATAATAAAGCGCACTCTTTTTTGGTTTGTTCCCATTTTGATTGGGTTTTTGGTTTCAGAAGACAAAACTATCGGTTTTGCTTCAATATTTGTTCAGATGTTCACTTTTCACTTTCAAAAATTTCGAAGTGTGCATGATCACTTCGTTATTAAGAATTTTCAGTATGGTGTGGTTGTTAATGGCAATGTTATCGTTTGTTGTACTTTAAAAGATTAATTAATCTAAAAACGACCTGTTTGACTGGAAAGATTTTTAGCTGTTTATGAAAAAATATGTAAATATTTTCAAACTTGTAACCTTTGTTTCAAGTTGATGTAAGATGGACATACTGTACGTAGGTGAAATGAAAATTTTCCATGAAAGAATGTTTTGCATATATATATCTATAAGATACAAAAGCAAAAGAGCAAATACGCTAGAGACCGCCAGAAACGGAGATCAGAAGTTTTTTCAAAAGCTACCGAACAAAAACCACTAGCTGACAAAATGATATACCTTCGGTATTCTACACACCACGATCTCTATCTGACCTGTGATTTATCGTCTTCCAATTTTTTACGTTGAGCTATGTAGTTGATTGCCTCGACAGCTGGTTTCATGTAATGTGGTGTTTTCATTATGGAAAAAGGGATTTCCATTTTTTCATCGTTTTTGCTGGTCAAGTTAACTTCCGCAAAACCGTACATGTTTGGCTTGTATCGGGCTCTGTAACCGAATCTCTCCGCCTGTGAAATATTTACGGAACTAGTAATTGCGTAATATCTTGTCAGAACAATCATTCTGTGTACAAGACAGGATCGAGTGAATAAATTTGTTGAGTCTGGACTTACCGTTAAGCAACAAACTTTATGGATTGACAAGATTTAAAGCTGTCGTATTGATTTTTTCGCAATTATTCAATTTAGTTATTTGTACATTTAGTTACCTGCTGATCAAACAGAATTTCACTGGGTGGCTTCCACGACGATTTTATTCTCATCGCTCTGCGGGCTGATGCAATGCTGCTTCTGCGTCGTTGGGCTTCTGTAAAGTCATGAGCAACATTTACTAATACAGAATAATTTCAAATAAGAAAGCAAATAGAAATTTACCATTAGGTGAGGGTGTCTCCTCCTCGGATTGAGCGGAGGGACGCTCAACGCCCAACCACGGTGCGAGTCTATTCATAAAAACCTCCACAACCCAGTCGGGCATAATATGTGTGGTGTTGGACCGGTAATGAACGTTGCAAACAATGACACTGCAAAACGCGTCACCAAAATTTGAATCTGCAAGGTTGCCACGAAAGTCAGCATCTTGAGGCAAGTTTTTAAGTCCACTGATAAAAATACAGGAGGTAGTAAATACGTTTACAGCGCTTTCTCAAAAAACACTTTGGAAGTTTAAGGAACTGAGACTACAAACGCATTTTCGGTTTTTACGTTGCCATACATTATTCTTTTTGAAACGATAGATCAAGAAAAAAAGGCAAGATAATGCGGACAAATTTTTAGACACTCTTACCCAGGGGTCACCAACCTTATTGGAACTGAGAGCTACTTCTTGGTACAGATTCATGCGAAGGGCTGCCAGTTTGATACACNCACTTACAGTTTTTTAAAGGAGAATGTTAGGTGCCCGGGATGGATCTGCAGGGACCCGATTTCTCTGATTCTAGGGACTCAACTTTTCAATTCTAGGGACACGAATCGAGTCCGTTCGCCTGACATGCGAAAGGTCCTCGGTTCGTGCCCGGGCGGAAACACCTCTGTGTGTGTGAGTTAGCCTTTACGAGCGTGGGTGACGAATCCTTCGAATATTGAAAAGCAATAGCACAGTTTCGGTAGCTGCATGGTTAGGTAGTTATGTTTCCAGTTTATCTGTTGATGTGAATTCTCGTGAGCAGCAAATTTGCGTTCCTAAGCTTCTGAGAGTGCTGCGAATTAAATACTGTACTCCGGTTGTTCACTTGTTGTGGGCCAGAGTTTTATACTTGCTGTGTGGTTCCAGCCAGGTTTAAGCTAGGGCAGTTCAGGTGGATTCACGCAGTGGTGTACGCAGAAAATTTTCATGGCGGGTTTCATTCAGTGGCATATGGTGGTCTTTTGTGTTTGGTTTGCGCTCTTTGTGACGTCACAATTTGACGTCATATTCATGTTTCCAAATCCACGTTTTGGCGAAGTTTCTTGACATAACAGGCATATTCTTCTACACGCACTTCCCTTATTTTATGTGTCATTGCACTCAATCTAAATTATCAGCGTTCCAAGTTAGGATAGCGGAAGAAAATAAAACTCAACGCTACGACACAGCAGTTCATAACTACAAAAATATCAGGCAGCACGTTAAAACAAGGGAGTGAAACACACTCATCACTGCGTCAGAGCAATTTCAACTGCAAAATGAGACTGCGCTAATGTCTTGTCGAATACGAGCAGTCGACCATAGAAAGTGTGCGGCTGGACTGGCTGGCGCACACCCCAATGTTAAGCGAAATATCTGACCTATTATTGTTCGTCAGTCATTTTGCTTCTCGGAGCAGAGAAATAAAGTTTGGCAATTACTTTTTTGATGTGTGTTGTGTAAAATAAAACTTTTTGGTTAGATGTCAGATGCCCACAACAAGCTGTAGTACAGGAATTACTATAACCACTGAAAAATATTGGATTAAATCTCAGACCTCAATTATATTTCTTTTTCTAACCCTAATCCAAACCCTAAGCCGACACACTTACCTAAACACTAAGCCCTAATAATCAGTTTTCGCAGGGTATTTGATATGCAGAATATGACTCTGTGCATGCGCACATGGCGTAAAGTCAGAAATTTCGCTTGACACCGGTTTGCAAGATCTGATCTTGCTAAACTACACAAGTGTTGAGAATGTGCATGAAGTAGGCCTACGCGAGAAAACTTTCAATTTTTTGTTATGTATAGAAGTCAGGCAAACTTTTATTTTTCATTTTTCCCTGCTGAGACCTTATCAAATGCTTGAATGCTTCTATGTTAAAAACAGCTGTTTTTGAGCTCGTGCAACATGCTACAGAAATTGGTAGTGTAGCCAATGCGGTCAGGGCTTGCGCTAATCCGCCACAGCAGACAAAATAAAGACATTTGCTTCGGATAAAGTGAACTGCCGCCGAATACAATCTTAAACATGCGTAGTGGACGAAAAGTCTACAAAAAGTGGTGAGATGGTTTCTGGACGCAGACGATAACCCAGATTCCCACCAAAACCTAACTATTACTTTTTGGCCCATTTACATGTTCCTTGAAATTTACATGAAAATTTATTCCGTGGTATTTGTATTAAGTCGACAAATTAACAAGCAAAAAGTATGCGAAAACAATTAATCTCCTTTGTGCAGGTAATAAAGTTTTTGTAAAATGTCAAGCCCAAAGGGGTTTAACCCCACCCTTGCGTACGCCCTTGGATTCACGGTTTCACAAGGCGTAGACGAGCTGTGCGATCCGTACTTCTGGAAACCCGCTCGGTATAAAAACTCACATTAGATATTTGAAGGATTCGTCACCCACGCTCGTAAAGGCTAAATCACTGAACTCACACACACAGTACACACTAAAGGTGGCGTCTTAATCAATCACAATGCACAATGCCCAGAGCATGGTCACGCGACGGCACCTGACATGGAAACAATGAGAAGAGCGGGAAAAGTACCAGCAAGCGGTTAAATTCTCGAGAAAACTTAACAAATAGAAGCATTTAGCTCAGGTTTTTTTGGAAAATGTTAGGTACCCGGTATGGATCTGTAGGGACCCGATTTCTCTGATTCTAGGGACCCGATTTTCTCCGATTTTAGGGACCCGATGATAATTTTCTCTGATTCTAGGGACCCGATTTGAAATTCTAGGAACCCGAATCGGGTCCCTAAAACGCTTTAAAAAAACCTGATTCAGCTTATATGAAACTATAGTAAAAATACAAAATTTGATGTCATCTGATGTTGAAAAAGGCAGCAATCTGATGTTAACGAGACTGACCCCAGTGGCAACACTGATTGATACCAAACAGCAGTCAGCAACCACTAGCTTTCGCACGCAAATAGTGACGTTTTCGTGGCATTTGTGCAATAGGCGTGATGCACGAGTCTTACCCATGCCAAAAGAACGATTATCAGGAAAAAGTTATCAGCGAAATCAAATACATGTCCATTGAACAAAATCGAAAATACTTACAGGCTATTCAGTAGCGGTTACTAAATCTGGCAGACAGTCAAACTTGTAAAGAAATCAGTTTCTGTTGGAGACCCTTTATATTTAACGCAAGATAGGAATATAAGATAGAGCTGTATTCTTGTATCGCTTCTGGGTCACACAGATTTTCAAACGAGTATTTTATTTTAAACAAATAAATTTTATCACGGGGGACCCCTTGCAGCGTGGGGCCCGGGGCAATTGCCTCCGTTGCTCCCCTTAATCCGGCCCTGCTTACAGGTTTGTGGTAAAGATTTTGCGACATGGGTGAGTGGCATAAATGTAGACGTGCAATATGATACAACACTACTACATTCTTTCAGAACAGGAAAACAAAACAGAAGCATCACCTGGTGACGACACTCAAGATAACGAGGGTCATGCAGAATAGAAGGTAGCCAGCAATCAATGGAACAGCCAGTGATGTTTCAGGCATCCTCTGAGCAATCAGAAACAAGAAGACAGTTTCACCGAGTAAAACGGAAATTGACAGAGTCATCTTCTCACCTAAGAAAACAGTCATTGGAATAAGAGCTGATGATGCCTACATCGTAGGCGAAATATATACTCTGTAAGAACTTAAAGTGTCTGATTCTTTGCTGAGAAAGGATCACTTTCCATAGACAGTATCGTTACGCTTTCTCTTGATTTTGTCTTGCGCTCTCAAAAACGTACTGAAATGGAGGCTACGATTTGTCTGACCTAATTGATAAAAGTGCTGTCAGGGTCGATATTCTACTGCTGTCGAATGCATTAGAACTATCGGACAAGCCAGGTGGTGGTCAAATGATGTTGCCTTGAACAAAATTTTTGGTTCATTCAACAACCCAACTGGACGCTTTTCACAGAAGTTATCACTACTTTCAATGCCATAATCGACAATGAAAAGATCTATGTAAACAAGGATAGCAGGGTGCTTGGATACATCGAAAGTCTCCTGAAGTCTGAAACGGCTTTCACTGCCCAAGCATACTTGCAAATATTTTCCTGTACTACGCCACTCTCCAAAAACCTGCAAACTTTGCAACTGGATCTACTGAGTGTGCACCGTATGGCTGGCCAATTGGTAGATAATATGCAGAAGAAACGGGATGATTTCCAAACAAGGGCGTACGCAAGGGGGGTTGGGGTTACCCCCCCTTGAGCTTGATATTTTACAAAAACTTTATTTCCTGCGCAAAGGGGATTAATTGATTTCGCATACTTTTTGCTTGTAAATATGTCGACTTAATGCAAATATCACGGAATGAATTTGCATGAAAATTTCACGGAACATTGTAAATGGGCCAAAAAGTAATAATTAGGTTTTGGTGGGAATCTGGATTACAATCTGCATCCAGAAACCTTCTCACCACTTTTTGCAGACCTTTCACCACTACGCATGTTTAAGACTGTGTTCTGCGATAGTTCACTTTATTCAAAACAACTGTGTTTATTGTGTCTGCTATGGCTGATCAGCGCAAACTTCGCCAAAACGTTGGTTTGGGAAGCATGAATATGACGTCACAAACAACGCACACCAAATACAATGACACCATACGACACTGAATGAAACCCCCCCTTGAAAATTCTCTGCTACGCCACTGTTTCCAAATTCGTCATGATTCAGCTGCAAAGTTTGTTCAATGGGCTAATGACCAGCCTGACCAGCTAAGTAAAACGGATGTAGATCTTGTTGTGGAAGAGTCTCTTCCTATAAGACGACAGAGACGCCGCAAATTTATGGTGGGTAAACTGTCCATAGGTAGGGTTTCATCACCTTCGAACCCAGTAAGAAAGTATCGCATTGAAGTGTACAACCGCATGGTTACACTATCCTGAGCAGCATCAAACAACGGTTTGGTAGAACATCTTCAACACTGTATGCTGATCTCTCATGTCTTCACACAAGAAACTTTGGTCAAATACCATCGGCGGCTGTGGAGGAGTTTTGTAAACATTTGCTGAGATTTTATGATAGCATCACTGCAGAACAACTTCGCACAGAACTGCAAAACCTTGGAAACCAATGGCTTACATCCGGAACCTTTTCAAAGTGGGGGGGCACAAGTGCACGTTGAAAAGAAATTATAGCAAATTTTGTGGTTTGAATTGGCAACTGTGACGTCAGAAGCATTGAAATATGACGTCATTACATATACACCAAATGAAGGTCTAAATTACACTATTTTAGACAAAACTACACCACCATGAAAACGTATCGGAGAACTACCTGAAATTCAAATAGGCTGTTACAGGGGCGACCCAGGTCATCAGCGTCACTCGGGCTAATCATACGATTTGTTCTGACTGAATAAAACCGTTCGACGCGTGCGCCACTGAAATTTCCATTTGCTTTCATTCTGGCTGGCATTATCGTTGCCCTGTGACGTTATGTTATGTAAAAATAAATGAGAAATTCTCATGATAACTTCTCCATTGTCGAGTAACGTATGTCACAGAGAAATGATAACGCCACAGTGGCGGTTCTAAAGGGGGCCTGGTGGACCATGGCCTCTCCCAGATTTTTGGCTGGCCTCCTGCTTGCTCCCCCAGTTTTTTGCTTAATTTCATGTTCAAGTTCATTTTACTGACATATACAGCAGATAACGTTCAGCCAGCAAAATTTTAAACGATATGAAAACTTTCTGACGACGGTTCTGACGATGTTCACAAGCCTAGGTCATCTGCAACATGAACGCGAAAGGCCATACATGGAACGAAAATAGAAAAGACCCCGTGTTAGCAACTTAGTGAAGTGAGGCCGTGGATGGTGGAACAAATATACAAAGCAAGCAAGCTTGCGTTCTCCGATATAAATCGTGATCGAAGACTCGGGCGAAACTCGAGGAGCCCGTATGCCGGAGTAGCCACTGGGCTGTTAAAAACACCAACGACACAGCTTAAAATACAGGCAAAAATGACACAACATTGGTACCTGTCTTAAATCACAACTCTTCTTCATCTTGAACTCAAAAGTATCATGACTGAATACTCATTCTACAACTGCATTAGACACCGGAATGCAAAGACAAGACAAAACATATGTAGCAACTAGCAAGTTGTCCGTAAGGATGCCAATTGTGTTGCCAATGCAGAAACAAAATATAGCTATTTAGCTTTGCCAATACAAAAACAAAAACGCAGTTGAAATTGATTTTTCACATATTTCATTTGCGTATAAGTCTCAGTAAAATTTCACTATTTGGAATGGTGTTAAAACGCTTGAAATTACCTAAATTTATTAATGGTGTGGCACGGACTTATTCCTACACACAGGCATATGGGTGTCGGAAGAGGGGCAGGAATTTGAAAATTTCAGCAAAAATGCTGTTTTCTTAATTTCGAGTGGTAAAAACAAATTTTACCACTTTTGGCCCCCCGTAGAAAAACTTTTGTAAAAATCCACTAGTGACCACCCCTGGAAAATTCCTTCCGACGCCCATGCACACAAGCATGTAAAATGACACCATTTTTGTGAAAAATTGTGTTGTATTACACCATCTGGCAACACTGCTCAACAACGCAAATGCGGTAAGCAATCCATAGCAGGGTGACAGACTGTGCACAGTGTATTCTGCCAAACAATTACGAAATCCTGCCAAATTCATTGCCAAATTACAGTATGTTAGAAATAATATCGACAATATACTGCCAAAATTCTGCAACGTTTTTTTCATTAAACAATAAACTTTATCACTGGACCCAATACTAATTGTGTTACTTAAACTTATTTAAACTTATGATATTTAGGCAAAAACGTGTGGGGGCCAGGTCCCACCAGAAATAAAAGTGGGGGGCCTAGGCCCATGCGGCCCCACGGTTCCGCCGCCTATGCTTACATCAAAACAATCAATTGGAGATGCTTTCATAGTGCAGGAAGACAGTGACAATGAACTTGCTTAGCACAGCACGAATCCTTTGTCTACCAGTACCACGTGTAATTAATGCAAAGCATATCCTGTCTGCTGCTGCAAGGCGCTGCTGAAGTTGAATCTCTTCACAGATGCCTACAACAACATTTCACGGGACTTGCCTACAAGTTGCTGCCAGCACTGCCGGTGTCTCAAGTAACGTGTATATGATCTTTCGCTGCTCTGGAAAGAATTACAAGCCGTCTACGAAGCAGAATGACGCAAAAACATCTTGAAGTGTTTATTCTGATGTTCGTAGAGAAAGGAATTCTGTTCACACTTGACAATAAAGATATCATCGATAGTGTTGCTGCCAGCAGTGAACTGCATAGACACTTGCTTTGCTGCACTGCGCTGATTTCAAATATAATAAATTAAGTATTAGTTGATAAGGCGGTCTTTTTTGGTCCAGTATTTTGGGTAATGTTTCAGACAAAACACGAACGATCGTTTGAGAATCCACATGGTTCTCTTATGAAAAAATTATGGGCATATGAAAGTAGCCTGTGGGAGCAGTCTCAACTGATGCAACATTAAATAAACGGCACCAATTTATCGCTGTTGAGCAGTTCCTTTGATACGCACACCAATCTTTATGATCTTTCTATAAGCTGCATGCCCTTCTGTTGCCCTTCGGTGAACTGGTCAGGGCCGGCGAAGTGAGAATGCCCGGGCCGGTTTAAAAACCCAGTCCACCGCTGTGTGCTGTCCAACAGCAGCAGTATTGACGGCGTAACATCCTGTTTATCAAAATTTTGTGTGCCATTATTTCATGATTATTTGTTTTATTCTCAGTCTTGTTTGCTCAGCAAAAAAGGTCTTTTAATAGTGGATCAAACCAATTTTTTATGTAGATTTCAGTTAGGCAAGTAAAGGTCTATGTCGCCATTCACATACAAATGTTTAAACCTCAGGAAGCCTCAGCCGTATTTTTGTTTAGTTCGTGTAGTACAGTAGAAAAAGGCAATTAAGGTCAAAATACAACTCCTCGTCATAGCATTTGCTTTCAGCCTGCAGTGTTGTTCACTATTTCGGAGGTAAATCATTTGGCGTTGGCTACCAGGACGAATTTAATCAAAGTTGACCAAAACAATTCTATTTGAATCGGAGCTGAAGATGCCTACTCCGTAGACAAAATATATGATCTGATAGGATCTTAGTGCCTGATTCTTGACGGTGAAGGATTACTTTTGACAGATATAGATCAAAACAATGTGGTTTTGCCAGCGGATCAGTTATTCTTTCAGGTAAAGGCATGGTTGATCACTCATGATCCCCCAAAAAATCACAGAAAAGGCCTCATTTCCTTAAACATATTGCAAGGAATAAAAGCGGTCGTCAATGTTTAGCATATAAAAACCTAAAATAATCATAATTTCAAACTACAAAAAGTTATATTTGGGAGTCTTCACAAACTTTTTGGGAAGCTTGTGGGCAGGGTTGCCAGATTGGCCTTTTTCAGGCCAAATTTCAGAAATTTGGCCTCGTTTCAAGTTGGTTGGCCTAAAAAATTTTAGTTGGCCTTTTGGCGTTTTTTTGTCCTCATCTCCAGTTGGCTGGCCTTAAAAATGTATTTGGCCGTTTGGCTCTTTTTTTATGTGGAAATAGGTTCTTGTCAAGGAAAATATTGCTATTCCATTTTTTCGATAACACATTTGCAAAATTTTTGCGATAAATGCTATATCAGACGCCCGCATTCTGATATTAGTAATATTTGACGGATGATAGATTCGAAATTATGTTTTTGCGTAATCACTAGAAATGTGTGGACCCCTGTACTGCGCAGTGTCTATTGTGTTGTAAGCACTAAACAGACTCAGCGCTTGTAGACAGGTCTGCATCTCGGCAATAGAAATGCTACAACTACGTCGAAGTGGAAGGGCGCTTATGATTCTGATTGTAAGTACAGGCAGGAGTGAATGGGAGAGACTTTCGCGCAGAAAGCTGCCGATGGATCAGTGTGCAAACTGTGGCACCATTATACCCAAAGTGTGCAATTTCACAAACCATGAAAAGTCAGGGAAGATCAGTGCTCCACTACAATGCCAATCAAGATTTAATCCTAATTTCGAAGAAAATTTTTTGATATTCTTGTAATTTAGATGTTTTTGTGACAAAGAAATGGCAATACC
>JGI24159J19872_10001066_pt1 | contig 28804 bp, 25 predicted proteins | sample Ectturendosymbi4_FD_19872 | JGI IMG/M metagenome (IMG submission 19872)
AGAGTAAATGTGCTTTAAGAGTAAATGTGCTTTAAGAGTAAATGTGCTTTAAGAGTAAATGTGCTTTAAGAGTAAATGTGTTTTAAGAGTAAATGTGTTTTTTCAGCCGATAAGAGCAGCAGTGATTCTCCAGACCGGGCCGCCACTCCCATCGGTGACGTAGACTCGTCGACGGTCAAGCCTGCTGGTGAATCCCCTGCGGCAGTTGATGGTGTGTTCCCTGAGCCCATAACTGCTGACGCCATCGAAAACCATTTCGCCGCCATCGCTGCGGAAAGCGACGCGTCCGCGAACGAACAAGTCAATGACGTTGCCGGAAATGTCCATCGGCCGTCGTCATTTCCGGCGCCGCTTGCCGCGCATGCGCAGGACCGCGAAGAAGGACCTGATTCGTCGGAAGGTAAGAAATGTAGGCGTTGGAGATTTGTTACTGGCTATTTAATGAATGAAAAATGTTAACGTGTTTTCTGTTAACATCGTAACATGATGTGTAGTTTTCTTCAGCTGTTTAGAAATGAGGAAATAAAAGACGTATGGTGCGAATTTATTTTACTGTTGAGTTTTTGAAAAACCTTTCGTCGTGGTTTGCAGGCCTTGTTTTTCTTATTCAACCATCTCCAAACAGGCCCGCAACGAGGCAACTCCCGAAATTTTCAAGAACATGTTTAGCTGTTAGGTACAAATCATTTTTCCCCCGCCGAAAGTAGTACAAGTTACAATCCTTCCCCCCGAAAATATCACCTGTTTGCGACACCCTGCCTCCGCATAATAACCCGGTAATTCTCGATGATTTAGCAGCAAAAACGTTAAATTCTTTAAATTACATCCAATCTCGCGTCGAAACCGAAGCGACCTTGCGTCATCCTTCGTAATTTTGATTGATGCTCAAACTTTGCGTATTTTTAACCTTGGAGGACAGCTTTGTCATAAAATAAAAGGGTTATTGTTGAATCTTTGATCGTATTCTTTCTATTTGAAGTAGTTGGAAATGAAGAGGAGGTGACCCCACCTGGCGAGCCCATGGGCCAACACGCTTCCCCACCTGGCGAGGATAAAGACTACGACTACTATCTCGCCAAGTACGATCGCGAAAAGACAGATAACACCTACACGAAAAAGCTTCCTCCTTTGAGCCAGGTGGGTGTTTTCGTCCTGAGATTCTTGAGTAGTTTTGCGCAGTTGACTGTTTTTACAAACTTAAGCAGAATCGGCAAAAGTTGCAATGGCAGCAAGGCTGACTGAAAGTGTGGCGTTTGTTGAACGTTGTTGCTACTTTTGAAGTGTTTAGTAAGTCTTTGTTTAGGTAACAATTGGTGCTGTGTTATGAAAATAAACTCCAACCTACGGTCGACTGCTGTTTGCTTGCCACCGTCTGCTTAGACCAGGGGTCTCCAAACTACGGCCCGCGGGCCAGATGCGGCCCGCGAAGCCATTTTGCCAATGATGAAAAAATAATACACAGTACTTACGAAAAAATTGTAGATTTGGTAGAATATAACATATCCCGCAACAAACACATTGGGTAATGCGTCCGGCCCTCGACATGTTCTGTATTACCTTATGTGACCATCGGACAAAAAAGTTTAGAGACCCCTGCTTAGACAGTAAGAACATGTCTGCATGTCAGAACTCAAAGCACGCCGTCGTATTCGGATTTGTTTTTCTTGCTCATCAAGCCAGGTTTCGAACCTTTTTTCGAAGAACAAATGCTGGTCGGTGGACGTTACGTCGCTTGTGTTTGTTGGCAGGACCAGTTCATTCAGCTTTGCAAAACCATGTACAGCATCTTTCGCGAAGACTCCAAGGAACAAGATCTCTATCATTCGATCGCTAAAGTTGCCTCGTTGCTTCTGGAGCTAGGAGAGGTCAGCACTGATTTAACTTCCTTTTAAATAAACACAACCTTTTCCACGTCACTTATGCTCAGTGCAGGTTTTTTTAAGGAAAATGTTAGGTACCCGATGTCGATCTGTAGGGACCCGATTTATCTGATTCTGGGGGCCCGATGATAATTTTCTCTGAAAGAGACCCAATTTTCAATTCGAGGGACCCGAATCGGGTCCCTAAAACACCTTTAAAAAACCCTGACCTAGTGACGTAGCGTGCCATGAACAAGGGGGGCGCTGCACGAAAAAAATACGTAGCTAAGGGTTTTTACTCTATTTCACTTCAAACGACTGAAAAAACTATAATTTTATTGCCACAATGAGATGGTAGTGAGAAAATTCCGTTCCTTTCTCCAAATAAGGTGAAGCGACGCTGTCTCTGACCACGCCCCTGCGAATGCTTTTGTATTTAACCGACCGTGTCAGGAAGGTTTGTGGCATTGTCGCGTCACAGTCGTTGCGGCGATAGAGCACTGCTGTGTTCAAGTTAATATTCCACTCCCTCCCCAAGCCAGAGCAAATGCCTGCGCGCGTTTGGCGATGCGCGAACTTCCTGAAACGAGTGCGAATAATAGTGAAACGAGTGCGAATAATGAATAATGCGTGAAACGAGTGCGAGTAACTTCGAATAATGCGTGAAACGAGTGCGAATAATAGAAAACGAGTGCGAATAAATCGCGATGGGATATCGCAGGAGAAGGCACTTTTCGGGATGCTGAATGTAGTAGTGTTATAGTCGGGATGTGTGTTGCTTATGTTTGAAGTCGACATCACTTACAATGCCGTTTTTTGTGGTTGGAAATGCGAGCATCATTTTGAAAAGTCTGTCCTGCAATTCTTGCCCTCAGGGAGTTCGACTTGTGGAGCTCCGCAACGCCAACCATTTCAAATGTCTGAAATAAATAGGAAACGACATTCATACGAATGTGGCATGTCCCACCACAGAAACCGTTCTGGCGCTTTGAAACTTGCCCTGGCACATCGATCTTCCGTTTATGCATTTTATCGAAGAACTAACGCAGTACACGTCACTCACAGCAGGAAGTTGCGTGTGGTGTAAAAGGTCGATCTGCACTGAGGAGTAGCCGCGCACGAGTCTTTGTTTGTTTTGTTGCATCCAGGAGTTGCCGAGCCGTGCACAATTACCCGACGCAACAAAAGAAAGGATTACGCCTGGCACGTCCTCACTATGGGTTGACCTTGCGAGTTGAGCCGTGAACGCGTAGGCGAAGCTCAAACTGTAGCTTGCAGGCACTTGTAGCCTCCAGTGTTGTGCACGGTCTCAGCATTCAAGTAAACCAGGCCTGTAGCCAGGTTTCAAGGTTTGGAGGTCAAATTCATTTTCAGGGAGGATAGATTTTTGTTTTCATCATATGTATGTTTGAAGCAAATTTATTTGGATCCAAAACAATTTGGGCTGCAACTGCCCCCGTGGCTTCGGGCCTGGACTCAACCCATATGATCAGTGGCAATTTCGGACAATTGTCATGAACAGTCGCTCACGATTTCAGTTTTTCTACTCCTCTCTTTGTCCCCGTTTCACCTCCTCTTGTTTAAAGTGCAATGACCTTTGGCGCCAGAGAAAGATTCTGCGTCTGGATTTTCTGGTTGGTTGCTCATCGACGAAACCGCGTATTGCGTTCGATTGTTCCGCTTCGCTGACCGAGCGACTGGTTTTGTATTCCTGAAAGTGTTACGTCACAATAACCTGTGCCGGACACGACCTTTCAAAACTTGTTGAACTGCAAAGCACTTTCAAAGCTCGTGTTAAACAGCTGTCCTGCGAAACGTTCCTCTCGAACTACTGAAAAACTTATTCCGTCGTTTTTACCTGTTGTTTGCTTTCCAGGTGGGGAAGCAATTCAAGACCCCCAGACTGGCCCGCCCCACCCCTCAGCGTGCCGCATCCCTTGGCACTAACCCTCCCGCTCCGTACATCGAAAGCCAGCTGGCCAAAGCGGTCGGCGATGACGTCAGGATGACGTCACATCCGACAAGCGGCTCTTCGTCGCTCGCAACGAGCGGTGAGTTCGAATCGGTCGCCAGTTTTCTGGTTCTGAGCAGTGAGGGATCGGACGACTCGGAGAAGTTCGTCAAAGTCGCCGAAGAGCAACTGCAGAAAAGGGGTAAAGCCCCCGAAGCGGCGGACCCCGCTGAAGAGCAACTGCAGAAAAGGGGTAAAGCCCCCGAAGCGGCGGACCCCGTTCGCTCAGAAAGCAAAACCGCCCGTGCTTTGGCCGAGCTCGACGTATCGGAAGAGGGTAATCCCCGCGAAAGTGAGCCGGAGTCGACGGTGCATAACGACAGTGACGCAACGAAGCTTGACGTCCGATTGGAGGATCTCAGTGACGACACAGTGCTGGTGACGTCGTCGGAGGCGGCTCCGCCGCTTATTGTGACGACGATGGACCGGCGATGTAAGACCGCTGATGACGTCGGCGATTGGACGATATCGTTCGAGCAGTTCTTCCCGTCGATTTTGACCGAACCTGCGCTTTGTGAGTTTTTCGAACGGAAACACGAAATCCTCGACGCAGTCGCTCGATTGCGTAACCGTCACGTCATCACGCGACAAACATCGTCGACGTCACTCGGCTCGTTCGATGGCGACCCCCCGTCCCCGGCCCGCACCCCCGTCTTTTGATCCGGATTCACACACGCTTTGTAAACATAGCGCCGCGTTGTTATTGTTAGGTCATATTGTGACGCAACAGTGAAACGATCAAAGCTTTCGGTCGCAGTCTCTCGGGTACAGTATTAGGTTGTATTGATTTCTTGCTTGCCTGATTGTCGTCCATCTCGTCGCGCGTGTAATGAACTAAGGCCCCCCCCCCGGTCAAACGAAGCTAGGTTCCTGTTGTTGTTTGAAATTTCTGGGAGAAACGCTTAAGCGACGCTTATAAAAGTGTTTTTGTCGAGTCTACAAATGAATTCATGCAACTCCAGCAAATAGTACTGTACTTTGAAAAATTTTCTATGTAGAATTTTTTTTTAAAGTGAGTCCACTTCATCCAACGTCAATGGTGCAAAATGGCAGCCCGTCGGTGCGTGGGGCGGGCGTCTACTTCTTTTTGTTTTGTTTCGAATAAATTTCGAACACCTGTCACGGCCTCTTTGCCCAACTTCTTCACCAAACCACGATTATACATTCTAGCGGACCTCGCGATCCGAATCGCAGTAGAAGGCAATGCTGTTCATAGCTTATTCGCATTTGCTCGTCGTCGTAGCGCGTTCACAAAAGATCGATCTTATCTGTAGCGTTGCAACGTCCTCCTAACCGCTGTAGCTACAGTCGACATTAGACAGTGATCTTTCAAACTGCCGTAATAAGCGCAACATCCTGCACACCTTAAGTTGATTTGGTTCAACGCACGACAGATAGATTGTGGAACAGTTCAATCTATTTGCCGTCGTCTGATATCAGTAAACTAAATAACAAAATTCACTGTAGTGTAAAATCTCAATTTCGTGCCACCCCCACGACTCGTGGGGCCTGGGACAACTTCCGTTGCCCCAGCTTGACGTCGTGATGGAGGTTTAAGAGTGCATCCGCGAGAAATTATCGAAACAGTTTGAAGAACGACTTAATAACACAGTTAAATTCTCGTTAGCGCCGAGTTATTGCAGGGTTTTCAACTTGAAAAAAAAAACGTTTCAGTGAAGTGTTGGATAACAACAAAATCAGTGAATAGTTCTGTTTTGCGCTTGATGCTTAACTTTTAAAGTATACTGCAACTCGTTACTTTCACCCAGCACCCCGCAGTCACTGCCCGTTTCCGTTCAACATACTTTCCAGTTGCGCAACCGACACGAAAATCACTCGACGCCTCTTATCAAATATTTGCCAGTTCGTCTGCGGCGTTGGTACAAAGTCGACTGCGAATAACTGATTTGTTTCGTTTTGTAAGTACAAAAGCTGAAACTGTCGAGGTAACGAGTTTGCATAAGTAAGCATCCTTTTGCAATCAAAATACAATAAAGTAACGATATTTTTTCCCCGGGATTGTAAAGTCGCTGGTATGGTCGTGCTGTTTTCATATTCCTACAAAAAGGTACAATCTGTTTTACGTCTGTACTGTTTTCAGTGCGTGGTGCCGATTTAGTTGTTGTCGTGAACCTCAGGCAAATGTCTGCGCTCCACCTTACCAAACAATATACGCCGCCGTTTGAGTGTTGCAAACAAAAAAATGCTACTTGTGTCTTTGAAAACATAATTGAAAATGCAACACGCGATGACCGGTATATCGCAAGACCCATTGCCTGACATGCTATGTGCTTTCGCTGAAGTCATTGTTTCTTCAGCCAGGAGGGGTGTTCTTTATTTCGAGATCATGCATTCGCTTGTTACAGTGATATTTGTACCACACAATGAACAAAGCTTGCCATGCGGTTTTCAGCAAAGTTGTCGTCATCATCGATTTCACAGTTCTCGACATCGTTTTTCCGTCGGCATTCCCTTCCCCCCCAAGTGCAATGAAGCTGTAGTTGATTTCCGCGCTCGCTGCGTCTTGTCACGGTGCATGGACACATATTATTTGTCACCAATTTGTGCCACGCGTCTCCGTAACTGCTCGATTGTTTCACTGACGTCACAATGCCGTTAATGATCTACGCGCTCGCGCAAAACCCCCGGCCGAGCGTTCATTGGAATTCAAGAGAACAGAGTCCCAGTTCGTTGTTTGAATGCCGCCGCACATAAAGGAAGTGAGCTCACAATCTGATACTCATGCGTGCGTGTTTTCGCACTCGCGATTCACGCGCTCTCGCTTTCGGCCGAGCTACGTCATGTCCACCGGAAATGATTGAATCAGCGATTGAGCTGCGCGCCCCGGTACGAGTGAAGCTCATCAGACTTGCCGTTGCCCGTGTACCGCGTTTCGTTCGATCGGCATTCCCGAATCGACGTGAACTCAGAGCGACCCTCGCGATGCTGCTCATAAATTATTGGTGGCAATCACTCACTCGCGATCCCCCGGTGCATGAATTTAAGCGCGCATGACTATCCGTCGAAAACTCTCCGTGCACTGTTATATGATTTGTTGCCGTGTGTTTATCATCAGCTAGCTCATACCGTGCAGCTTCACTTTCACTGTCTGGTATAGACGAGTAAATGGTGGTGCCGTACTCACAACCTTCTTTCAGTTGGCTGCGTTGTGTGACTATCTGTTCGATTAAGCGCTCGCGAATGTAGTAATGATCTGAGTGCGTTAACCTCTTTGCTTTTGCGTTCGCTGCATCTAACAGCATGCCTGTGATGAAGAAGCGGTTGAATGTTGTTACGAGCGGTTGACGTTCAGCGTTGCGCACAACTTCCTCGCTTTCCCGCATAACCACTAATGGCGTCAAGCGTTGCCGGCTTGACCCTACGGTGTACGCGCTGGGTTTCCTTTCTTAATATGGTCCGACGAGTGACCTCTGACCCGACGCGTTAGACACCGCTGCTGCATCAGGAGACTGGGCCGTGCAATATTTGCTTTCGGTGTTTGTCGTCGTCGTCGCGCAATTGCATGCAGCGTTATGCTGGCGCAGCATTAAATCTCTGTACTGTACGAACGCACTGTTGCGCTGATTCGTGAACTCAATAAATCAATGCCCCACGTAATGGGTTGTTTGCAAATGACATCGCGTGATATTTAACTGCTAGCTACTTTGAGAGTGTAATAAGGCAGCGCTCTTCAACCGGTGTGGAGTGCACCACTATCACACACACATCGATCCATCGATGAGGGGGCAATTGAAAAAGTGATTGAGTTATTGGTTAATAACATGTAACAACAAAAAAAGCCATTAAATATATTTGCTCGATTTTGTTGCGTAATAGTGTACTAGTAGTCTCTTTGCAGGATGATTTTCATAAACTCGTTTTACCTTTTTAAGTAAATAGGGTGCATGAGTTCGTCAAAGCATCTTTAAGGGTGCACCAAAACAAAGAAGGTTGAAGAGCACTGTGATAAAGGAACATGGATGAACTGCAGATAATTTCCGCGGTTGTACGATGAACACAATGTTGGTTGATCCATCGATTTGAACACGTTGCCCCTGACTGGCATTTAGAAACGCGGCCAATTACATCAATGCAGCAAATAGCGAATAACAACTCCGCGTCTATGATTTGCATCGGTCCAACGACGATGACATTAGTGACTTTTTATTTGACCAGTAAAGTTAAATGCACGGCACAGAGCGTGAACCGCAGACGTTGCGAAGGTAATGTAGAAAGCAGAAAGCTTGGGCTGCCGACAACGGTTAACCAAGCTGTGAACGCAGCTTCATAAACGTTTCTGGCGCCTATGCTACATACACCTAGTAACTGGACAATAGCTTCAACTAAGATGTTCGGATATTTGAACACTTCTATTCACACACATCGGGTCAGCATGGTGGTTTGAGTGGCGACTGAAAAACGAACAATGGAACTGACAGAAAGAAATCGATTTCTGTGAAGAGACACGATGTTGGCATTACACGCAGTATAAACTTCCAATCTTGGTCATTGCCTAACGAAAAGTAAGCGTAGGAGCGACGTGAAAGTACAACAGGAAAGCTTTAACATCAAGGTCTTAAGCAGTAGTGTCCGTCGGGTAAAATGCGACAAAGTCGCTGCTATCATGGCAGCATTCGTCAGTTTAACAATGCACTCCGCACGCAAATCAATTTTCTGTCGCATACAAAATTCCGCACTTCACAATTCGTGTGATTGTGACGCAACTAACGGCCAAAGCCAACAGCTACGAGCAAAGGTTTTCACTCCACACACCGTCGAGTACGAGCTGATGAAGGAAGCTTCGTACGGCGCACACTTGGCTTTTCGCACAAAAGCAAGGTTTTCGCAGAGACACACAATCATGCCTATGTAGTACGCGGCAACCGCGTTATGGTCACGCCACGAGATGATGAGAATCGAGTCCGGAAAAAACTTGCGTAGTTACAAGATAAATAAAGGAAATCAAGAAGCTAGCGCTATAACGAACATTTCGTAATTCAATCAAATGACAGAACTGTCTGTGGACGAGTAAAACACCTATTTTTTCTGGTCAGACTCCACTTTCATTCCACGAATTTCTCCCTTGTGCCTCATGTCATCCAAATCTTTTTTGGTTTCATCTTCGAGGGCTCTGATGTCATCCATTGTCAAACCGTACCAATTGTCCATCCAGCAAAACACTTGCCGGTGGAATGTGGTGAACAATCGCTGTTCCTGGGTTTGGATAATATTTTCAACACGATTTTGCAATCCAAACCACTTGAACTTGCACGTCACCAGTTTGTAAGCACACATGTACTTCGGCTCATCCGTACCATTGACCTGCTGACCGTCGCGAACGGCTTTTTGAGCTTTTAGCTGATCTATCCAATGGGTTCCAAGAGGACCTCTTCCAGACTTTTCTGACTTAAACTTTTTTGGGTCAAACTCAGGTTTGTAGTCTGATCTACTGATAAAATCATTGGCAATATCAATTTTGACCACAGTGGTGTTTTTCCATTCACTCTCTGACAAGTTATGTACATTTTCAGATGTCCCCAAGTCAGGTAAATGAATTGTTTTGATACAGAGTTCGAAGTTATCTTTCATATACTCATTTGAAACTACAGTTTTGCATTTAGGATAAGCATTCCATGCTTCTTCATGAAACTCCAAAGAGCCTTTGGGAGCTAACAGCCGCAGAAACTTAGGCACTCTTGATTCAAGATGATATATCTTGTTAGTATATTGTCCTTGTTCTCCATCTTTTTCATATGGCTCATTATTTAAAACCTCAATTCCTTCACCACCACCAGTTTCATTTTTACTTGCCTCAGCAACTGACCACAGTTGAGCAACTTGATATTCTTCAACAGAAATCGGAAGAATGATCCTATATTCTTTGCGTGACATGCTAATTATGCCAATGAATCAAAATAAAGATAAATCTGTGAAAACAAACAGAATTAGAAATGATTGCACAGCCACACACACCACACTGACCGCAAAGCATTGAGCACATAGATTTAAAAACTATTTACTCAATATTGTCATAAAACACTGAACTTGATTCAACTTTGGCATAACTGTTTTCTAATTAAGTGAAGAATTTAAGCATGAAATTTGTGACTGAGTTCCCATTACACCCTTTTAGGCACAGCTTCAATCGTTTCAACCTTTTTTGGAGATTTTCACCTGATTGACAGTCTTTGTCAAACAGGCTATCAGCTTCGCAATCTTGCAAAGTTATTCCACCCCCTTATAAATATGTAAACTGTATTGTTGCTGACAATGAAAAGATCCAGGTTTGCTGTAAGCTTTCAAGGAATATGCCAACTGGGTCTGCTTTCTTTTTGTGATGATTCAAACCTGCACATATCCAGGGTTCCCATGCAATTTGGAATATAAATTTCCAGACTTTTCCAAGGCTTTCTCAGATTTAACTTTTCCCAATGACATACTCAGGTCAAATACAGGTACAACTGTATAATAGTTAAAGGAAATTATCAATCTTGAATAAAATATTATAAAAATGCATGTTAAAACATCAAGTCGGGAACATTATTTTCTTTTCCCATACCAACAGACCAAAAAAATATTTTTTCCAGTCTGGAAAATGACTAAATTTTTTCCAGACTTTGTGGGAGCCCTGCATATCAGAATTCAAGTAACTGGTCTCCACAAATGTGAAAAACAAGATCTATCAGCAAATTCATTTTTAGTAGGAAATATATAACACACATTGAATAAGATTTTAGGATCGAAGATGCATAGTGTTACATGAAAGGGCACCTTCGGGTACCCCTAAGCTGTTTTTGTTTTCGGGCATAGACCAAAATGTTTGTGAAATGGCTGAAAAAAAGTATGTCATTTCAGTCAGATTGCCTGAAAATATAGGCTAATGAACACTGATAATGGCAAGTTTTAATGCAACTGTGAGACAAATGACAGAAATGTCTCAGTGACCAATATGTCTCAGCGAAAAAAACAGCTCCAAAGGGGTAAGCATATGCTTATTTGAGAACCAATGGGCTAGAGCATGAAATGCAAGCTTGCTTCATATGCATTGCGACATATTGTAAATTAGGCTTGTAAGACAAAACAACCTGAATGTTTTAATGTTAGTTGCTTCAAGTTCTTTTCATTCTCTACTAAAGTTTTGGAAAATACGTAATCTCTATACATTTGAAATTGTCTTTTTAAGCATAAACCTATGGGATACCAATTGAAAACGCTTAAAAATTACACAAATCAAGCAATTTCAGACACAGTGAAATGTCTGATAACAATTATTTTCACGCATGCTAACTAAAAATAGAACAGCAAACAGCAAATTATCATGACACCAAGAGTGGAGTGACACAAATCAGCCAGCTGCAATATCAAAGATGATTCTTGCATGTTCGCTGCATCTCACACCTGTGATTTTTCTGCAGATTTCATGCAAGTACGTTTTGCTCATTGTCAAAAAAGTGAAAGCCCTTACCTTATTACTCTTTAATTTGAATACAAGGTGAAAAGTACCTATACAAATTCATAGCAGTTGGAAACAGTTAAATAAGAAAAATAACCAGAAACTCCAACATGAGGTAAGTCATAAACAGTTTGCAAAAACTGTTGATCCAATAAAATGTTGATTTTCTGGTACAGCTCATTGAGCTGAAACCAGTGTTGTCAACACTCTTCAGTACCACTAAGACGCATCACGATAAACAGGTCTGCTGCATGCTTCACTGAAAATTTCACAACAAATATCACAAGTTTTTCCATTTTATTTAACCATGTGCAGTACACAGTGCTGCCAAGCAAAGTACAAAAACAAAATTGCTAAGAACACCACACAGGAAAATTGCACAGTATAGGTCAACTGAGGAAAACATTCTATGTATTCATGCGTTTTTTATGGATTTATCAGAAAACCTTATCTAACTATAGAGAATGTTAAAACTTCCAGTTGGTTTTAATTTTGCAGATATTACGTTGAAACCACAATGAAAAATCTTGAAAAATTACATTTTTTGTAATGCTTTTCAGATAGTGGCTTGATTACTTATATACAAGTTTTGCACCTGGCTTTCACATTGGTTATTTAAACCATCTCTTTAACACGGCTCAGTCAAAAACAAAGCACTTGGCGTGAGTTAAACATTTGATGAATCAAAATGCTTTGTCACAATATGCCTTTCAAATGCTTGTGTAAAAACCAAAACATTCTACCCATACTCGATTTTTCTAATGGTTTATGTCTGCCCTCAAGTTATGATAACAGGATTCTACCTACAATTATGTTGTATATGAGAAAGCAGTTATAACAAATATGATATAGTAGGGATGTCATCACAAAATACACATAAAATGAATTGCATAAAGATTTTCTACACAGGAAGAACTTCAAAAAAATATGCCTGGTAGAGTATTTGCACATATTTGCTATAATCACGTCATTAATCATCAAAAAATAATCGTGTACACAAACTTCACACAACCTACAATTTATTTTTACCTCCTTAAATGTAACTTAGTTATATCTGGAAATAATTAGCCAACATGTTAAGCTATATGACAACTATTCTGTTACTGTAGGCTTTGGAACCAGCAGTTCAACTCTGATGGCAGGGTGTGTTTAACATGTCTCCAATTAAGATTTCAGGAGATCCTCACACATGCGGCTTTGAGTGTAGTCAACCAGTGCAACAACACATTTTCTATGTTTAGCAGCAATGCTTTGTTTTGGTTAACCCCAATGCACTGGGGCAGTTACAGATGTACAGTTAGTTTCATATGATGGATTGACTTCAGTTACAACATTTTGTAGAAAAAAACAGGTAACAGTGGAAAAAAGCATTGCTGCTAATGGCAGCTAAATAATTCAAGACTGCAATGAAGTGAATTTAAAGGAATTAGTTCTTTGTTGAACGACAAGCAAGTAGTTGCTAGACCAGTGGTACCCAACCACCAGGCCACCGTTCAATACTGATATGTGAGAAGCACAGAAACAATGAATGAAGGGTGCATCCAGGAGTATACATAGATGTTATAACAAGCCTCCTTGTGCTACAGCTCATCTGCATTAGCACCGATCAAATATTTAAAGCTGCTGTCTCTAACTGCTTGACTGCACAGTGTAGGTGGTTTGGCAGTAGGCAACAGCATTTCTTTTATAACATTGTATACAATTTTTCCAAAACAACCACATCACTGGATTGTTGAAATAACAATGTACATGAAGGACCGTTTGTGAAAATAATCCATGTATCAAATCAGTTGGTCATGCAAAACAGGTTGGGATCCACAGTGACTAGACCACAAGTCTTAGTTTGAAGTCACCACAATTTGATCTAGATCAGAAAATACAAACAGCACAAAAAATTTAATTCACTAAAATATTGCACTGACAATGATTAGATCTTTTGATAAAGGAACAGTGCAGCAATTAATATTTAAGTGTTCATTGAGATTATTCATCCTCGTCTTCACCCTCCACCTTCATCCCACGAATTTCTCCCTTGTGCCTCATGTCATCCAAATCTGCTTTCGTTTTATCTTCCAAGGCTCTTATATCATTCATTGTCAAGCCACACCAATGATCTATCCAACAAAATACCTCTCGGTTGAAAGTAGTAAATAAACGACGATACTGTGTGTGCATCATGTTTTCAACACGATTTTGCAATCCAAACCACTTGAACTTGCATGTCACCAGTTTGTAAGCACACATGTATGTGGGCTCATCTTCTCTGTTGCTGTGTTGACCATCAACTGTAATTCTCTGTTTTTTTAGCTGATCTATCCAATGGGGTCCAAGAGGACCTCTTCCAGACTTCTCTGATTTCAACTTTTTTGGGTCAAACTCAGATTTGTAGTCTGATCTACTGACATGATCATTGGCAATATCAATTTTGACCACAGTGGTGTTTTTCCATTCACTCTCTGACAAGTTATGCACGTTTTCTGAAGTCCCCAAGTCAGGTAAATGAATTGTTTTGATGCAAGCTTCAAAGTTATCTTTCATATACCCAGGATTTGTAATGACTGTCTTGCATTTAGGATAAGCATTCCATGCTTCTTCATGAAACTCCAAAGAGCCTTTGGGAGCTAACATTCGCAGAAACTTAGGCACTCTTGATTCAAGATGATATATCTTTTTAGTATATTGTCCTTGTTCTCCATCTTTTTCATATGGTTCATTATTTAAAATTTCAATTCCTTCACCACCACCAGTTTCATTTTTACTTGCCTCAGCAACTGACCACAGTTGAGCAACTTCATATTCTTTAACAGAAATGGGCAAAATCACTCTATATTCTTTTATGATCATCTTTTTTATAAAGGCAGTTATTACCAGTTAACATAACCTATAAGAAAAATGAAAGCATGAGCAAATGGCTGTACAGTGGATGTACTTTTTCGCATTACGACATGCCGTTTCCTACTCACTATTGCATCCCGTACGTGAGATCTGGTTTGTCTCAACTCGCCATTCGCGTCAACGGATTTCGTGTGTGTGGTCCACTGCGTCCGCGCAAATAACCTCGATTACGCATTGCATTCGGTTTTGTCCATCGGTGTGGACACCACGCTTTGAGATAGTTGAGTTGTGTATCACTAGTGCATGGACCACGTTGGCTGTATCTGCTGTTGCGCCATCGTGAAGCTATTTCTGCTGCTGCTAATCAAAAGCCTTTTGTAAATGAAGATTTGTGCACCAGGAAATCTGTGAAACGAACTATCAAAGTGGTGCGAGCCAAATGCCTTGCTTCGGCTTGGCAACTTAAAATGTCAGGCAGTTTTAGTCGGGAGTAAAATCAGTACTCATGCAACGACTAGGCTGCCTCATTGGTAGCGTTTGGAGAAACCAGCATCTCTGCATGCAACAACAGGATTACTCGCAAGCAACATCCATGCTGGACAACACCCCAAACCTCAACATTAGGTTCCCAAACCAAGGAAACCCTACAGCTGAACTTGGAAACGAAATAAGAATAAGTATGTTAGTATATAATTGATTAATGTATTTTCCATGTAAGCACTAATACTCCTGTTCCTTTTGCTTCAACTATCTTTTAGCTATACTTGCACAAGCACAAATAGCACATATTGTTATGTCGGTTAACTTAAGAAAATAAGATTTTTGAGCATTTTCTTAACTTTAATTAAATTAGAAATTTTGAACTTTACACAAAAATATAGTAGTCCTTTCTGGAATTCCCAGTGCATAACTTGTTTTGTTTGGTTAACAAAGAGCTTGAATTAATAACTCTTCACAAATTTTCTTTTGATGTTGCACTGGTGTTTTTATTCTATTGATTATAAGACTTTCTGGCTGAAATCATAGTTAACTTTGTAAAGTCAAATAGTAGGGAACAAACTTGCAGGACAAGATGTCACAAATAATCATGACAGTGAGTGTATCAAGTATGATAGACCTTCAATAACTTTGGAGCCGACCAAGTTGCACTAACAGGTATTTTGCCCATATTGACCAAGTCTTTGCAACTCCATAACATGCCAGTCAATTGTGCTAGAGAGCTGTTCAAACCCTCATGTTGCAAAGTGGTGTGAAAATATGAGATTTACAGCTGAATCCACCCAGCAGCAAAGGTGTTAAGAAGTACCTGCTTGAGAAAGGCCTTACTATGAACTTCAAGTGACTTCTTTCTTTAAACTCTCTTCATGTGAAAGCTTGATTCGGTGTAAGTTTAAGGTCTCAATGAGCAACTGGTTAAACATTATACCTTTCTTTGTGGATGCCACCAAGGCCTCTCGATGTCTGGATGATGTCAATGAAAATCATGTGTTTTCATGAAACTGGCTTAACTTCCACTGTGAATCGAACACCTGAATGCCCACTGTTACAATGCCGTTCTTGGAAACATTTGTGTCAGCATGGCATGGTGTTGCAAGCAGTGGGCATGTAGTTGTAAGAATGGGACAAAAAGTAGATTTTTGACATAGCAAAGCTTTACATTTATTGGAAATGAAGTTAAAGAGCATGAGCAAAAGTTGCAGTTAGTTCGTTTCAATCTCAGTTAGTTGGCAGTGGTGGCAATCACAAAACATATGAAAAACACCTGCTTTTGAACTGTAGTCAGGGCTACAAACTGCTGTGTCAGCAAGGTTTGCTGGAAGAACTGGTGACACAATGCAAGCGAGCAAACCAAAACCAACACTTTTTTGTTAGATAAAACGTGAACACCATGAAAAGCTTTAAGTTTGCTGTAACCTTCCAAGGAATCAGCCGAATGGGCATTCATGTTATCTTTCTGGGATGATTCAAACTTGCACTATTGTATATTCAAGTGACTACTGTAGTATCCACACAGGTTAAAAGTTTGAATCAATCCACAAAAATGTTTATGAAAACATCATGGAAAGAGGTCAACAATTTATACACACGTTATTGTTTCCTTCAGCTGTTAGTGTTTTCCAAATGATAGCCCAACAATGCCGGCCAGATGCTGTGTACCTTGTTGAAAGGGCAACTATGATAATGGCCTTAAAGTACTGTACATCATGATTTTTAAGGTGTTTTAGGGACCCGATTCGGGTCCCTAGAAGTGAAAATCGGGTCCGTACTGGGTGCCTAACATTTTCCTTAAAAAGCAACCTGCTGTACAGGTTTTCAAATTTCAAGGTGATGAAGCACTGAAACAAAAGCAGGTATACGCCATTCGTAGGCATGACTCTGTGCCACCAGGACACCGCAAGGTATGCATATGTACCAAAAGTGCATGGCATCATGAAATATGGTTTAATTCAGAAAATCATTGTTGATTTTATTGCTGTTTTTATTTCCAGGCTGGAAAGTGGTCATGGCAAACATAAGATTTTGGTTATGACTGAAAAAGTGAGGATAGTAAGGTCCTCATTATTGCTGCGAAACAACTTAAACTTTTCCGCCTGATGGTGTGTTCCTCTCACCTGAAAAGTTAATGTACGTAATTCACAACAGACCCTATCTCGATACACTGTTTACACTTAGTGATGTTACTATTACATTTTTTTAGTTGAGCAGCAAAAAACATTTTTGGAAAACTGAAATTCACTAGGAAACTTCATCATTTGATGAGAAAACTGAACAACATGTGTTATACGCTTTGATACCAAGGCTGCTACCAAGAGTTGTCCCTTCACAAATGCCAACCTGCCCAGATTATTTGTTGGTACCAGCTCATTACACAGACTGAGGCTGTTTGTGTCATGTCAAAGAAAAAGTGAACATTTTGCAGCCGATCGACAAGAATATTATGTTTTAGTTGATGAAATTCACCTCCAACAGATTTTTTATTACGAAGGTGGTAGCGTTGTTGAAACTGGTAGCAACAGCAAAGACGCAACAAAATCAGCATTTTGCTTCATGATTAGCAGCATCGTGTGTAAGTGCAAGATGCAGTACATGTCCTGCCCACTTGCAAAATAAACGCCAAGGACATGTTTGCCAAAGGTCAAGAACTTTCTGGTGAAAAATATCTTTCCTTATGACAAGTTTATGAAAATTAGGAAAAATCTTTGCTTACTTTCTACTCTAAAGCTAAAACTGAAATTTAAGGAAATAACTTCGGCAAATTTTGATTCGAGTGACTTTGTTTGCATACCATATGATTCAACTTCACTGGCAGCAATAGCCAGGAACATTACTATAACCTACACAAGAGGCTATCTGCAGATTTTCAGAGAAAGGTACTTCTTTTAAAAAAAAGCATGGCCATGGTCTTTAAGCTATGTACTCAGGAACATTGGTGATTGGTCACACTGACACTAACAATAGATTTTTTGAACTTGTGGAAGCATTGCTACAGATTCACTCATGCTTTTTTTCACAGTGTAAAACTATGTGGCTTACCATTATCAGCAGTCACTGCCTCGCTGTAAGGCCTAAGAAAGAGGCGTACAAGAGGTACATTGTACCCAGGAGGATGAAAGTACACACGCTAAGTTTTTCTTTAATCAAGCCAAAATCTCTAGTGTAAGCCAGTATAACAATTAATCTACTTCCAAATCTTAGAATGGTACTTGTTTTATTTGTGTATACAAGTTTCAACAAGGGCCTCAAAAGTTAAGGTGGCAGTGTCAGTCTTTGTACTCCCTGGTAAAATTTATCTCAGAGGCCATGCCTTGCTGCATTAACTGCCAAGATGTCTGCGTTCTATAGTCACATGCAACAAAAAGCCCATTACCATAACTTCAAGTGAACCTTTGAAGATTTGTTGACATGTTTTTGCTATGCAATATAGCCTAACAGTATAGAACAATTCGCTTGAAAGTTTCACAACCTACATCTGCCGGCAAAGGAGCGGACATGAGTGAACTGCAAGTTCATCATTGCATGACACCACAACAGTGAACCTGGCTCTTGTGCAGTATGAGTGTCACACCGGCAAATAAACTATCATTGCAAAAATTAAATCAATCCGATTTAAACTGCTGACTTCATGCTTTGCCCAAAATTTTGGTTCTTAGTCCCAATTTCCAAGGGAGGGTAAATGCCCGTGTTGCCCCTCCTTGCAGACGCCCATGGGTCTGACCATACATCAAAATCATCCAAAACTGAAACAAGCCACTTGTTTCCATGATCAATCATGAGAGCAGTTTCTTCAGAATATACATTCTATATCAGTCATGGACAAGTTTACTATTCGTGCAGGTTGTGGGTAATTTAGCAAGCTAATGCCATTCCTAGTGCAATTAATCTTCATATACTGTTATTTGGTGTAGGGGGATACTACTACTAGATTTGCATGTTATTTTCAGCAAACCTTAGAACTGCTTTTGGATGAGCAGGACAAAATGGACCATAGGACACAATTTGCCCAACCATGTTCTCTACTTGCAACTATTTCCATTCTTGACGTATGTCAAGTTACATGGGAATGATTCTGTGCAGGTGTTCTTGGCGCACATGAATTTATGCTTTTTCTTTTCGAAGTTCCCAAAAACGTACAATGTACATTTTTTAAATTTACGTTTCTGGAAATGGTCTAAAAATGTGGTCCTAGACTGAGTTTAAGTAAAATTAGGTCTAGGAATGACAATCCAAACTCTGTGGCTCAGAGGCTGTTTGAAAGCATTTTTCTTTTGAGTTGGTCCACCTTGTCGAGACCAGGCAGCAGTGACTGTGATTTTGTGCAATGTAAGTATTTTGATATGATGCCAAATGCTAGGAAAACAAGAAAGAATGTATTAGAAATGTTTCTATAAGTATTTTTAGGCATTTTGATAAAGCTTAGTGCTTAATGCCAGTGTTAGCAGCTTTTATTGTCTCAAAGTAAACTTTTGCAAAAAAAAGTGGCTCCGGTAGGCCCTAACTTGTTGCAGTGGCATGTAGCCATTTTATATGTTGGCAATTGATTAGTGCAGCGGTTCCCAACCGGGGTGCCATTTACAATACCCAGGGGTGCCACGAGCTAATGTTTTTTTAATAAATCATAAAAATTTTCAATTTTTCAAACTGTCATCAAACCTTACTGCAAATTGTTATGGGTTCGCCACTAGGTGCCACATATATATCTTTCCTTTAGGGTACTGCAAGCTTGAAAAGGTTGGGAACCATTGGATTAGTGTAAAGGCAACAAAACGTTTGCCATGCTTACTATTTTAGCCTAAAACTAGAACACGCCTAGAAGTATCTACCTTCTGAGATTTGAATTTCTTGCCAAAACCACCTAGTAACCAAAATGTTGAAGACAACTTTAAGGAAATCATCAAAAAAAAACAACATTAACACTTTTAGTCACTAGTCTATGTACCTGTACATAATGGGTTTTTCAGGACAGAAACCAGCCTATGCACAGATGATTATTTAACGCTTTCAATATGGATTTTAAACAAATCGATTTGAAACTTGATTTTTGGCCTGACAGCATTGTTTTGTGAACAAATAAACAAAGTAATTTCAATTTTATGTTATTTCTTTAGCAAATGTATTATGACCCGAAAGTGGGACATTTTTGTCCTTCCAATATTGTACCCTGGGATAAAGATCTCCCAACAGTATTGAAGACACACAAATACAACCAATGCTAGAAAACACGTTTTGCAGTAAATAACATTTTGTTTTGGCAACTGTTGCATTATTTTATTTTTTTAGGTGCGGTATGGTGTGAAACAAAGCATACACATCAGGCAGATTGCACTTTTTGCATATGTTGTTTTTTATTTTTTTCTACACGTACGACAGCGTCTTTTTTGTTTTCCTTTCAGCAGAATGTGTTCGTCCACATATTGTAGCAATTCTGCAATACCAAAGTTTTCTCTAACTCGTCTACTTCTTTGTGGTAAAGTGGCATGTGCATGATCAATTAGACATTCAGTTAAATGTTCAGTCTACTGAATGCGTGGTAGATTTGTAAGTCCCATTTCCAGGAAATGGCATTGCGAATATCAATTTCAATGATGTAAAAAATCGATGAAATACCAAAACGACATGATTATTATTTCTGACTAATTGGGACAGCTTTGTAACCACTCTTTTACCCAAACTGTAGTTCTAGGCAATAATCTCCTCTTTCAGCATAATTTTTGTGGCATACACATATCCAGTTTTTGCATCACATTTTGTTCATAATCTTATCCCACATTTTACAGCCTTCATTCCACGTTTTACAGACTTCGTCAAAGGAAATACATCTCTTATTGCCTCATCAAGTAAAAATGTTATACTAGCAATGTTTCATAAGTCTAGCATAACCAATACTGTTGGGACAAAAATAACCCAGTGTCAAATACTGTGGGGACTATATGTCCCAACACAAGAAAAAATTACAGAAAATATAATGTAATCATCATAAAGAAAAAAAAAGCTGCTTAGTAGCTCTCAATAGGAACTAAAAACAATTATGCAGCTTCAACAAAAATATGTCAATACTTTTACTTCTCAAAAAACACAAAATCATCTCAACTCTGACGGCAACTTCAACCAGATGCTCTCCAGTGTAAAAGCTTAAAGGGACGAATACATTATTAAATTCAACACAACCTACACCAGTAATACTGAATTAGCCTATCCCAACTTGATTTGAATGCAAAAAGGTGACAAACATACTCTAATGCTAGTGTCTTCATATCCAAATAACCCAGCAGTAGCAAAAGGGTTAAGTACAAAACCTAGAAGGGAAATAGCAGATTGACCAATTGAGGTCTTCATTTACAAGGTGTTTAAGACAGTAGCAAAAATATGGAAAACTCTAAAAAAGCTTGGTATCCAGCTTGTTTTCCTGGAGAAAACTCATCGTGCCACAGGTGTTAAATGGCATTTGCTCAGGATCGTTCTAAGTCAAAATGCTTCCAACTTCAACCATGATGCAGAATTAGATGAACTATTAAAGCGTGAACTTCAATAAGCTCCAGTTGCATTACGCAATATTTATTCTTGGATGTTTTAATGTTTTTTCAAAAAAGTGAGTGGTTCTTAATGTGGGACATACAGGACCCCTTGGGGGATACAAAACACCAATATTTTCAGGGATACACATCCTGAAAATGTCAACCAGATCTCTTTGTATATTAATCGTAATTCTTTGTAGTGTGACATAGCATGCTTTTCACTAAGGCTAAGCTGAGACTGGGTGGTTATGTGCTTTGAATATTATTTTAGCTTGCTTGTACAGAATTCATTCCTCAATGTAAGTTGACCATTCATGTTAGGGGTACTTAAGCATAATTAGCAAATTTTGGAAGTCAAGTATATTATATGAATATCAATTCATTTCATTTTTGAGAAACATGTCTAAGAAATGCAAGTGGAATGGGGACTATGTTGGATATTTTCAAGCATGAATGCTAAAACCACAGTGCATACTCTGCAACAGAGTATTTCGAGATGCAAATCACCTTCAACACTTAAGACTTTGAGAGCCGGGGTACAATATATTCGTACTTCGATTTCGGCCTAAAACCAGCAGTTGTCAGTTGCCTTACCAACACCCTAGCTCCTCCGCCAATTACGCTAGAGACCTCAATGGATCAGACAGTCTTCTAGATTGAACTCAAAAAAAATTTTTGGTTGGGGGTTGCGGATTTTTTGTGAGTGACGTCATAAGTGAAGTAGTTTTTGAGCCATTTTTGGCTCATGTTGCCTGGCCTAGGGCCCACCCGCTAGACCAAAGTATTTCGCTAAAGTTTTCATTGGAACCTAGGCTCGATGGAGTCTTTTGAGCCTTTGATCAGCTTTCTAGCGTTACTGGTTCAAATGTTATGATCTTAAAAAAACAAATTAATTAATTACCTAATTAACTAATTAGTCAAAATTTTTACTAACTTAGATCATAACTTTTGAACCCGAAACCCCAGCAGGTCATCTAAAGTATGAAAAGACTCAGATTGTAGCCTAGTTTCCAATAAAAACTTCAGTGAAATACTACCATCTAACGGTTGGCACCCAGGGCCAAGTGAAGTTGGCCAAGGTGGCCAAAGCCCTCCACTTATGACGTCACTCACAAATAACCCGCACCCCCAACCAAAAAAATTTTTTTAGAGCGCAAACTACAAGACTTGCCACGTCTTTTAACACTTCGACCAAGTCCGTAACCTGCACAGTGGCGGAGATATTCCTGCGCAAAGCCATGTGCAATCCAGCTGTTTTTTTGCGAACCGCTTGAATTAACCCGGACATCAAAGTGTTAATGAACAATTCAATAATCAGCATGGTGGTATGCTGTCTGGGAATGATTTCAATACCCTAAAAATCAAAATGGCGCAACTTGAAAAATAAAAATGGCACAAGTTAGTGGTGGAACTTTACTAAAGCAGGAATTTATACTGATGGAGATTGGAGAAGCAATTATTGCTGGCATCTTACCAAGTTGCCTTCTTTTGTGCTAAGAAGAGAAAACCTCAGTTGCTGAAGAACTTGTACAACCGTGTGCACTACAAATGGCAAAAATACTACTAGGAACGGAGGCAAAAAAGCTAAGGCAAGTGCAGTATCATTGTCAAATTACATAATTTGTTCCAGGATTTATGTCATGAGCAAAGACATCTTGCACCAGGTAATTGCCGATATCAAAGCCAGTCCTATGAAAGTGAGCCTTCAGTTGGATAAAGATACTGGTGTCTGTTTTTGTACAGTATGTAAGGGAGAAATAAATGATGGAATTCTTGCTTTTGTACCATTGACAACAACCACAAATGCAATTGGTGTGTCAACAATTTCTTCTTGAAGCACAGATTAGCACTTGATATGTGCAGTAGAGATGGCATGGGCAAGCACTTTTGCAGCTCACTAATAAGAAACCGCCAAGCCGTTCATCCTAAACGACAATAAATTTTCTGGCCCGGATCGGCCTGTGGCCAATAATATAATGTAACCTCAATCGCAAAGTAACAACACTTAAATTTTCAGTTCATTGTCCTTTGGACACTAAAACCATGCAGTTATAAAACAATGGCTATAGGTCTACCAGGGGACTTTCACTTTTGAAAATTTATTCATCCGCCACCTATAACGTGACACTAATGCACAAGTGTGCACTACAATTGCTAGTAATGTACTGAACCTAAACCTAACCCCTAATCCTAAACCAGGCCCTAAGACTGGACTGTTAATGGCCCGTGCCACCTCTAATGTGCAGTTCACTCTGCACTGATGGATCTCCAGCCATCTCAGTAACAAATCAGGTATTGCAGGCCTTGTCAAAAACAAGGTACTTCATATTGCAGTCACACATTGTGTGCTTCATGGCCATGCCTTTCCAGCACATCATTACCTGACCAACTGAAAAATGTGTTATCAATTTTTGTGAGTGCAGTAAACTTTATCAGAGTCCAAGCCTTGAATCAACATTTGTTAAAATTTTTTGTAAAGTGGCTATAGTAGGGTTACCATATCTGAAAAGCCTAAATTGCTGACAGTCCGAATAACTATACACTTTGCGCAACAAAAAACAAGTGCTATACGGCATTTTTCAGTATGTTCTTACAACTACGTACCAACCCACCGTACAACATCACTATCAAAGAAGAAAATATCGCAAACTCAATACACAATAGGTTACAAGCAATAAAATACAAAGGGCATTTTTTCACTCCCAATCCCGCATATTCAAAGTTTTCAGAGGATCTAAGGATTAAATCCTCCAAAACTGTCACAATACTGTACATTAGAGCATTTTTAAAAATTATTTCTGGACACAAATTTTAACACCAAAATTTTGGACATGTCCAGGAAATTCCGAACGCATGGCAACACTAGGCTATAGATCTATCGGTGGTGTCACACTTCACAGTTCGAATAAAACGCTGAATTTGTCACTCTAGTGGCACTGTCATGGTTGTCCAGCAGACCTGTCTACGTCTACTGTGCATATGGTTTTTGGTTCAGTTCTCATCATGGCACCTTTCATTTTGGTAGTAGTGCTCGCACTTTTCATGGAACCAGCTCTTCTTTGCTTTGAGTTTAGGATTACGGGTTTGGTTTAGGGATTATATTTAATTAGGGCAGTGGTTCTTAACCTATACAAACATGCCAAACCTTTGCATAGTTTTCCAAGCTTTAGTTGAACCTCATTTTTGCCTACCTAGTATAATGTAACAGAAAGTAAAAATGGGCTACTGAAATGAGTCAATAGTTTATATTTAATTATACAGTAGTCCCACGCTTTTAGTCATGTTTCAGATGATCTTCGTGAAACCCCTGAAACGGCTCTGTCAAACCCTAGGGCAGTGTTCCTTAACCTTTTTCTACCTCAGCACCCATTTTGGTCACACCTAAACAATCCAGCACCCCTACCATTGGCTAATACCTTTGTCCAAACGCATTCCTTTTACCTTTGACCGCCATATATGTGACCTTCCCCAGCACCCCCTGAAATTGAATTCAGCACCCCTTGGGGGTGCTAGTATCCCAGGTTAAGAAACCCTGCCCTAGGAGTTTGATCAGACCTAGGATAAGAACCACTAAATTGGGGTTTTACATTTAAAGGTTCAGGGTTTAGGAAAAGGCTAGGGAACTGCATTGGGGAGGCTTGACCCCTCCCTGGATATTTAAAATTGCAGCAAAAAAGGTTGTTTTCTTAGTTTCGACTGGGAAAAACCAACTTTGACCACTTTTGGCCACCTCCTACAAAAATTTTTAAAAAATCATCTAGTGCTCTCCCCCCTTAGAAAAAATCCTTCCTACGCCCATGGTGTTAGAGTTACGGTTAAGTTTGAGGTTTACCTTTTATATTTACTACGTTTCTACCAAGCTTACTGCACACTCGTTGTGCATTACTATGACGTTACAGATGGTGGACGATAAAATTTTTAAATATAAAGGTCCATTGACGGATCCGTAACCACTGCCTATTCTAAAATTATGGCCCTAGATTGAGTTTAAAAAATTATTACAGGTCTATCACCAGCTTAATCCTTTACTATGAGCAGGAATTGACATATACAAGAATCGGTCAGTTATTTCATAGATCAGAGGTCAGCAATTCTGCTTGATATGTTTTTTAGTCCTTTCAATGCGAAAACCAGATACAGTCGTTTAGACAAATTCGCAAACATGACTGTCAGGTCAAAAACTTAGAATAGGTCTCCTAAACAATTTTGGCATAAAATTCTAAACATATGCACAGGAATGAGCAACACAATTCTAGTGCAAAAGATAAAATCACTTCTTTTTGTTACCCTTGCTTCACACAATGACTTTGCCAAACAGCCAGGTTTACTGACCGCAGGGTTGCCAGATTTGGCTTTTTTGATGCCAAATTTCACAAATTTGGCTTTTTTAAAGGCAGTTGACGTCAAAAAAAATTGTATGGCTTTTTCTTTTCTATATTTGGCTTTTATTAGAAGCAGTTGGCACATACTATCAGACTGGCGTTTTTCTTTTTAAATATCTTACTGATGAGTGTTATTAGTTTTTTTTCAGAGAGTGCTTGATGCATTTTCTCAAAAGTTATCTGGCAACTCATGAAAGAATAAAGTTGTAGCATATCAGGCAACCGATAATGCCAAAGGTTCAAGTGCAAACATTGTAGAAAATGTGGAAGATGAACATTTGGAATTAGAGTGTAGAGTAAGCAAATTACGGCCCGTGGGCCGGATCCGGCCCAGCGCAGTGTTTCATCCAGCCCACTTGTGCCTGCCAAAACCATGACTATAGTTTGTATGGATATAAATTTCCATTGAAAATATCGATAAAACAAACGAATCGTCGACTAAAATAAATACCGTAATTCCCCATATATTATACGCACTTAAGTATAATGTGCAAAACCAGCCACATATACCTCAAACTCACCCATATGAATTATTTATGTCACTCTGAAACTCTAGCGTTCCTGCCAAGACTAGCGCCTGATATATAAGCATTTAGGACTGCAAATTACGTTTTTTGGAGAGCTACCTTCAAGGGCACTTTTTCGTGCGACTGTGCACGCTGCAACACACGTTTTTTCATTCAATCCGGTACATCAATTTCAGGACCTAAATCCAAATTTACTGTTTGTGCTTATGTCACTAGTGGGGCAATCCATTTATAATCAAAGACCCCTTGTAACCAGTAGTCACGGATTTTACTAATTCTCACATATGTGATAGACACTAAAAATTATGATAGCAAAAAAGTTTGAAACATCTTTACCGATGGCCGAGATACAGCATTGTGAATTTTTGGCCTCTAGGTGGATTTTTATAGGCGAGAACAACCATTTTTTCATTTCTCACGTTCAATTTTTGGCAGTAACTCTTTACCTTGACGGACCTTTACAATGAAAACAACTATTTTACCATTTTTTGACCCAAGAAATTCATTTTTGAAGTTAAAATATTGATAACATGAGGATTTCAACACAAAATTTGTGGTTGAAATTTTTTTTATACCCCATCTTTGAGACAATATTTTGGCCCATTGGTAAAAAGTTGCCAAAAACTTTTTTGTTATTCAATAAAGCAAATTTGGTGCTGTAATTTCACCAATTTTGATTGATGTAACTTTTGTCTTAAAGAAGATATCAAACTTTAAAGATCACAAGAAATTTACCTAAAATGACACTTTTAACAGAATTCCAAATACGAGTATCATTTGGTAGTTGCATAAGTTGCTGCAATATCTTCAGCTTGTTTTGCTTTTTTCAGATTCTGAACATTAATTAATCATTGTCTAAGCTACTACAACATGGAAAGTATTGTACACTGCTCTAGCTAATACTTTGGGACAAGGATTGGGAACCTATATGCTATAATGGGTCGTATGAATTGTGGATTATCACTGGTGAGCTGCAAAAATAATCTTTAAAATCCCACCTTCATTTTCCTAAGGAAAACAAATAGAGAAAACTAGGTCTATGTCAAGGAGTGAGATACTCATCTTGACTTACTGTCTGAGTTAGAGATCGACTGATATGGCTTTTTTGAGGCCAATACCAATATATCGGCCATTCATGGGCCGATACCGATGTTTCCAAAATTTTTAAATCTTGTTTTCTGCTTCATTATCAAACATATTATGTATTTTATGTCTTAACTTTTTTCCAAAACCTTAAAAATCAGAATTTATAAGCTGAAAGTTTTGAAATTGCAGCAATTTCAATACTTTGATTAGGCTAACTTGTTAGCATAGTATACATTGTTTACAATGAATAAATACAGTGCCATGAATAAAGAAAGAATGTTAAAACAACAAAGCAATAAGAATAGAACACTGAATGTAAAAGAACTGCCTACAGTGTTTAAACCTGAAAAAGCAAAAACAGTGTTTGAAAGTTGAAAGATGCTGAACAATGAAAAGGAAGAACAAAATGGAACATCAAGTTAAGGACGTTAAAATAGTACAACACTGTATTCAATTAACCATTACAAAAAATGAAAATATTTCCAAAACAGCAGTAACTTTTTTGGTATTTGATGGTATGTTTGTTAACAATTACTGTACTATATAAATCTTGTAAAATTTTGTTTTTGTACATATTTCACAAATCAACCTTCAGACTCTTTTGCAACTCAGTGGGTGTGGGTTTTCAATTTGAAAAGTCAATCCAAGTCGTAAAGAACCAAATTTAAAATTTTTATGTAATGTTACATTAAACAACTGCATGTCCTTAAAAAAGAAAAACTAGTTCCATTAGTTACTGCAACTGAAGTACTGGCATTGGTATGACAGGAAATACCCCAACTGATTTGTCAATTCTCAGTAGTTCCATATCAACAGTTTAAGATTGTCATGCAGAAAGCAAAGTTTATCTGCATTTTCACCAAGTAACCCACAGTGAGTTAGCTGGTCATCTACAACCTAGCCTAAACAAAAGCAGCACTAGGCTATAACCGACTACTGCACCTCCGCCAGAAGTAAATTCCATAAGAACAAGTCGCCATAATAATAGCTAAGGTGCACATGTGCACATTACACATCTGATGCGTATTGTGCAACAATGCCACTGTAGTTCTGATCCAATTACAAATAATGCGCTTTCAACTTGCGTAAGTTGCATTGTTGCAAACGCTGCTTTTGCTGATCATGTATAACAAACCGATGACAGCATTGTGATGCAACAATGAACACTGACTACCATGCTGCTATCGGACCAAACGGCAAATCATCGCTTCAATGTATTTGTGAAATGTTGGAGTAGCGCTCCCGTAGCTTGTGTGCCACATCCACAAACGCTGGTTTCACATTTGCAACAGCTTGGCTTGTGAGATCACAATTATCATCATCATGCCTCGTGGAATATGTTGATAAACCCACGAACACGATGTTTTAGCTTGCATACAGTATATAAACCCGCATGCTTATAGTCTAATACCTGAACTTAAGAAAAGTAGAATCCTTTCAAGATGTTACTAGCAACTGCTTCATAGCAACAGTTGTCGTCACTAATGAGTAACAATTGCATTTGTAATCATATTCATAATGACATAAAAGTTGCTTAACATAATGCAATTCATTTTTCATGCAAGCTTTTTTAAATTAATCTTTGCTAAACTAGGCATCAATTGGACTTCTGCAGCTTAAGTGCCAGTCAAACTTTTC
>JGI24159J19872_10001068_pt1 | contig 28783 bp, 24 predicted proteins | sample Ectturendosymbi4_FD_19872 | JGI IMG/M metagenome (IMG submission 19872)
AAAACTTCCAGTTAACTGACGTCCTGTGATACAGCAGTTGAGCATAAGCTATGCACCAATCAGATCAGAACACAGACCGCCAGTCTGCCACCCCCCCCTCACCCTCAACAGCCTGAACTATTGACCGACTAATTTATCCAAGTGAATAGAGAGAATATATTAATCTAACAATTAGCCGTTCAGAGAAAATTTAAATTTAATAAAATTAATTATCCGACTCCTGTAAAACTGAAATTCTCACTCCTGCTCCAGCTCCGGATCCGGTTTTCTTTCAAAAATCCGACTCTGGGTCCTGATCCGGCTTCGGCAAAAATCGTAGACTCCTTCCGGAGTCCACTCCGACACTCCGGCTCCGTGATCACCTCTGGTCCGGATCCGATCCGGTTTGTTCGAAATCTGCTGAATGCTGCCGGACTCGTGACCTGAAATCCGTATCCAGTGTGCACTCTGCTTTGTTTTTGGTGATTTACGATTAAAATTTTTTCTCCGAACCTCGCATTTCCCGAAAAGTGCGGTAACTTCACATTGGTGATTCATGCTTTCAGTACATTCGCCTTTACTAAATTTGGTTTGCTAGGATTAAAATATGTCGTTCAGTCAGTGTGTGGTCCTCATTATTAGGTCACTGAATATGTGGTCCTGCCCTGGTTAAGGTATTGACATGCTTTTTGGCTGAGTAAGCAATTTTGGTTGGATATACTATAGCTGCCCTAGCTAGTAGTACTGTAGTAGTAGCTAGACCTTATTCAAATGGAATTTTGTCTTGTAACACATTCATGCTTACTAATACTTTTATTGTTATGGGTGCTTTGCAGGCTATCGTACTAATCTGATTGTTAAAAAACATTAACAGTATATTAAAAAATGAAAGTGAGGCGCTCGGCTGACCCATACACTGTCCGACAGCTCTATGAAGCAATTGATTGCATCCGTAAGCAACGGCAAATTGCCAACCTGCATCGCATTGTGAAGTATGTGTACGCATGTAGTATGAATCATTGTTTTTTTGTTGTTGCTTACTACAGTGTAGCGTACATTCTAAGATTCTTCAAGCTTGGAAATATGCAATAGTATGAGTAAAAAGGGTGCCCTGTAAAAGGCGTAGCTCCTTAAACAGCGGAGCTGGGTTGCGGATTTTTGAAGACGTAACCGGAGTCGCTAAAACCGATATTTTGCATTGAGCAATGAGAACTAAACGGTTGTAAAAATAATTTTTGTGCAAAAGATGATATTACACTACAGTAAAGGAAGTCTATTCTGAAGTTTGATAATTTTTGGTTGTGAATGTATAAAATTTGTAACATCGCAAACATCTATGCATTACATGTTTGGGGGAACGGCATATTTATTTGCAATAATAAAATATTTTTCCTTTGCTTTTTTACATTTATTCTTTTTGCAACCCAACTTTTTTCCACTCCGGTTACGTCATCAAACCTCCGCAACCAAGCTTCGCTATTTACGGAGCTCCACCTTTTACAGGGCACCTACAAAAAGTACTCCATACATAATTATATATATATATATATATAAAATACATATTAACATCTAAAAAATAAATTATTGAAACTATGGTAGGCATTTGGTTTTGTATAAATTGAAGCCAAGTTTAACTCTGTGTTTATTTAAATTTTCTTTGAAAAAGTAGCTTAAATCATCATAAAATGTTCCATTAATATACATTGAGTGATGCTGGCTTAATTTTTCCGATATCTGACATAACTCTTGTCTATTTTATGGTGAAATATAAGATCATTTCTTGTAGCTGATGTTGGAAGTGTTATTTAAATTAAATTATAAGCCTTATGGTCTATAGCATAGTTTATGGGAAAAATGTACAGACTCAAATATTTTTTAATGTTTTCTGGTTAAAGCAATTTTTGGTGAACTCATGTTTAGTTTACTGATACCAAAGATTATACCATTACAGTATGTCATTGTCAAGTCAAATAATTTCCATTCAAATGGAATGGACAAACAGCAAATGTTGTTTGCATTGTATACCAGCAATGGGTTGTAAAACATAGATCAAAATCTTTCATAAAAATTGATAAATGTGTTGAACGTGACTGAACAAGCATGTAACGTACATCATCTCAAGCCATCTTATAAGTCTTTGCATTTCTTGCATTGTGAAATAAATCAGAACAAAATCTTCCAAGTTGCCATTAAAAGCATTTAGGGGTTATTTGTTTCAAAATAAACATCTTCTACATTAACAGTTCTAAAGTAAAAATATTTTCTGTTTTGGTATTAGAACATCCAATTCTTTGTAAAAATTGTGGAGACATTGTTGAACTAAATGTGTGAGTCACATACAAGCTAGACAAAATAGTTCAAACCTTGTTTCAATCATGATTGCAGTGGTATACCGAAAGTAGAGCATCATGGTGTTGCAATTTGTTGTGGTTGGTAAAGCCAGCAGGGCTATATAGTCTTTAAACGTTGGGAATGCAGCAAATCTAATCAGCAGAACATCACTAGCAACTGATGCCAGATGTTTAGAACTCCAGTCCAGTGCTGTATCAACACCAGTGGTCACCATTTTACAAGATCTCAGCAATGAAGCCAACGCATAGAAACACTTGATGAATAACTGAGGTGGAAAACTGTGCAAAAGAGTTGATGTCATGTAAAAAAGAGATGTTGTTACAACTTGCAAAACGTGAAGCTGATAAGGCTGAAGTTTGGTGCAGTCAGCATGAATGGGAAGTCAGGAATGGAATTCATCAGTTGAACTGGAACAGCACCAGTAACTAATGTCAGACATCTAGCAAAGTAGCACTGTGTCATTATCCATTGTCACTGCTTTCTAAGAACCCTGTCCCAACCTGGTTTGTTTTCAGTCATAGACTGAAACGTTTTTGAAATGACCGAATAAATTCAAGTCATTTCGGTCAGAACGTTTCAAAATATAGGCCAAAAAGCACTTTCATGGCAAGTTTTAATACAACCGTGAGACAAATGACCAAAATGTTTCAGTGCAAAAAAAAAACAGGTCCCAACCATGGCATTTCCACTTGTTAATTATGTATCATTTTGCTTATCCTTTTCTGGAAAAAGTCTGCTTTCAAAATAGGCTGATTCCATTATGTAATGTTTAAACTGTTTTGATAAACGTTTGGTCATCTTTTCCATCTCAAATCACATCAACACTTTTGAAATAGAAGGTTTTCTTAAATGGCGGATAATCCTAGAATACTTTCATGCAACCCCCTCAATCCCACAATTTACCCAAGTTGGGCAAGTCAACTCAGCAATAGATTGAGCTAGAGAGCTGTTCAAACCCAGCCCTCTGAGGCCCGCAGCAGCCACTGTGCAGCAAGTGGCCACTACATTTCTGGCCATAACTCGCCAGCTGATTAAGCTAGAGAGCTGTTCAAACCCTTTACGGATTCGGCAAGTCTTCTAGTTTAGATTAAAAATTGTTTTATTCATTTTTGGTTTGGGGTTCTCTGTGGGTGACATCACAATGGGGGCATGTTTTTACCATTTTAGCCCTTGGTGCCAATACCTGACCCTTGGTGCCAACCCAATGAGCCATTTTTGGGCTTAAAATTTTTTTGGAATCTAGGCTATAATCTGCATCTGTAGACCTTTGATGGGCTTTCGAGCGTATCTGGAGTCTGGACCTATTATTATGGCTCAATAACCTATTATTTGACAAAACTGAAAAGTTTCTTGAAAGGTATGATTTGCCCTCTCAGGCCAAGTTTTAGTCAGTCATAACTCGGCAACAGGTTGAGCTAGAGAGCTGTTCAAACACTCTATAGATGGGGAAAGTCTTGTTGCTTTTATTTTTAAAAAATTGTAAGTTTTAGTTTTAGGGTTTTTGGTCAGTGATGTCATGATTGGGGAGGTTTTGTGTTTTTTATGACATCATCACCAATGCAATGAACCGATTTTGTGGCTCAAAGTTTTATTCAATTCTAGGCTATAATACAAGTCTTTAGAGCCTTTGACTTTTTAATGTTTCTGGTGCCAAAGTTATGGCCAAAAATACCCAAATTGTTTAAAAATACTTGGGTGATTTCCCTAATTAATATTTGGTTATTTTGCCATAACTTTTGACCCAGAAACGCTTTGAAATCAACCAAACCCTCTAAAGACTAGTGTTATAGCCTTGAATCCAGTAGAATCCAATAAAACTTTGAGCTACAAAATCGGCTCAATTGGTCCACTCCCTGCCGAATGTCCAAAAATAAATATTTTTCTTTTAATTCTAAACAACAAGACTTTCTGAGTCTTTAGAGCAGCTATGTCCAACCCAAATGCTTACTGAGCCAAAAAGTATGTCACTATCTTGACCAGGGCTGCACACTGTGTGACATATTGTTGAGAGCTGCACATTGAACAGCTTCCTTTGATTTTAGCAAACTACATTTAATTCAAACTAATGTACTGAAAGTGTTCGAATCCTAACTGCAATTGTAACAGATGTGATAAAGTGCCACTGAGTACCACCTGCATCAAAAGTGTCAAATTCAAGATTATTAAAACAAGGACAGTTTGTCAGTAGTATGCAGGACAATTTTACTACAGCGAAAAAGTAAACTGGGCTGCACAAAACCCTTGACTGGGCCGCATATGGCCCGCGGGCCGGGTTGAACATAAGCTGCTTTAGAGAGTTTGAACAGCTCTCTAGGTCATTCTACTGATGAGTTATGGCCATGGGCATAATATACCCAGGGTCAGCATTTGTGGGAATATAATTCTTACCAATTTTTGGTCTTTGGGCCATAATTTTGGCTCCAGATATGCTAGCAAGCCAATCAAGGGCTCTAAAGACTCAGATGATAACCTAGATTCCAAAAACAATTTGAGCCAAAAAATGGCCTGTTGGATTGACACCCAGGGCCAGGTAACCTCAGTCATAAAATGGCAAAGACATGCCCCCATTATGACATCACCCACAGAGAATCCCAAACCCAAAATGAAAATATTTTTTTCAAAGTCAACTAGAAGACTTTCTGAATCCGTAAAGGGCTTGAACAGCTCACTTGCTCAATCGACTAGTGAGTTATGGAGTTGCAAAAAGTTGCAAACTCTGGTCAAAAAAGTGGTCGTTATGGGCCTTACTGGGCGAACCTTAAGTCCCACATGTGCCAAAATCTTGGTGCAAAATGACGCCAACATATTCAGCCATAACTTGCTAGCCAATTGAACTAGTGAGCTGTTCAAACTCTCTATAGATGCAGAAAGATATGCATTTTCGATTAAAAAAATTAGACAGTTTTGGATCGAGTTTTTTTTGTGTGTGAAGTCATAATTTGGGTAGGTTCAGATGTTGTTGGCCCACTTCATCTGGTCATGGGCCCTAATTACAAGAAGGAGCTTTTTGTTTCTTTTTCTTAAATCAAGCGAAGTGGAAAATCTACATCTTTAGAGCCCTTCATTGGCTTTCTAGTGCTTGTGTTTCAAAAGTTATGGCCTAAAAACAATAAAATTAATTAATCCCAGAGGGAATCTCTTGGGGAATCAATTATTCAATTTGTAGTGTTTTGGCCATAACTTTTGAACAATAAACACTAGAAGGCTGATCAAGGGCTCTGAAGACGTGGATTTTTGCCTATTTTTTTCAAAGAAAGAAACAAAAATGTAATTCTTGTGATTGGGACTCAGGGTCAGATAAAGTGGGCCAAAAAGGCTTAAACCTACCCCATTTATGACATTACCCACAAAAATTCAAATCAAAACTATTCACTTCTTTAAATTAAAACTATAAGACTTTCCACATGTTTAGTTTTGTGTTTCAATATTTAAAATGTCTTGATGCTGATATTTACTTAGGTTATTTCCTCGAGTTGTTGGTAGGTAGACATAGTTTTAGTTTGTAGTGTGGTGAAGTGTAAGTTTTGATGAAGTCCATTGCCTCATGAATGCTGAAGTAGCTGTGAATCATTGGCAACGCTGTGCACCTAAGACTTATTCTTGCTGATATCCATCATTGCATAACAAAACGTTTAAAGACTGCACTGTTTTTGAATCATATGACTTAACCAGCAGTCAAACCCAGTGGCTCAGATTAAGTGCTATAAATACGTAAAGGTAATATCGATTTTACATGTGCATAGCATTGCTATGCATCATTGCTATGCACTGAAGATGATAACAGTTGTTATCGAAACGTTTGGAAGATTTTACATGTGTTACAGAGTATTCTTTTTCGGCTATTTTTGCTGAATAGTAGAAGTCATGTGGTTGTGTATTGATTCTTACTGTTCATACTATTTTACAGGTATCTGGAAAGGGAATATGCATTTTCTGCAAAGAAGACACTGGAAAATCTTCACAAAGCTGTAATAGATGGCCTGGTTATAGAAACAGTGACAATAGGATGCAAAGGGTCAAAGACTGGTGTTGAGCAGGAAGGTTATTGGATTCCTGATTTGGAGCAGGCAAGAATGTGTGATTATCTATATCTCTTTTAAATGCAGTTAGCCAAACTTGAATGATGAAACAGCGTGTTAAATAATATCATGCAAGTTACTTTTAATATGTTTTTATTTATGTATTTGGTGAAAAGCTAATAGATTCTATCTTCACTTTTTATGAAATTTTAAGAGTGCAGTTATTTTCAAGACTTTGGGTTTCTCACTACCCATTTCTGCATGTCTAATTTTGAGATAATACTTCCTTTTTTTGTGCACTGGCGGTCACTGCTTGAATACTGTGGCAGATTGCAAGAGTTAGCGAAAAAAGCAACCAGTACTGTAGCTCTGACTATATTTTATTATTTAGAAAGTGCTGACCAGTCACTGGCTTAATTTCACTTGTGCTAAATGCGAGTTTTTGAACAATGTTATCTGTAAACTCACAGATGTCTGAGTACATTGACTTGGATCAACACGATTGGTATTGTTTCAATTGTCATCAACCTGGCAAAGTGTTGTGCTGTTCATTGTGCTTTAGAGTCTATCATCGAAGTTGTTTAGAGGAAGAATGTAAGAATTTGAAGAGCTTCATGTGCACATGGTGTGAGGTAGGTTTATTAGGTGGGTAGGTGAGGTAGGTATGGTGTGAGCTCTGATATTTTTGTGAGTAATCTCTCGGTTCTGACTGCACCAACAGTAGGTTTTTAAAAAAATTCACATAATCCAATCAAATTAGTTGTTTATTGTTGGTGCAGAAATTCATTTCAATGTAGTTGTCTCAGAGCTAGTAGTTGTTATGGTGAAAAAATATTCAACCTGTTGTATGTTAGTGAGTATAATTGTCACAGAAAAGTTTTGTATCACAATCATGCTACCTTTGGTTTGTGTTAACAAAGTAGTTCTTAGTTCGGGTTGAACTCATGCAGACATTGTGCTGGTTAGTCACTTAAATTAAAATTAGTTTCAGTCACTCATAAATTTAGTACTTGGTTGAGATCATGTGGTCTATTTTTGACACAAAGACAAAAATCAGCTGTTTGGTTTTCAGTGAAATCAAAGTAAAAGTATAATTTTATGTGTGGAGATTTGGAAACTGGTTTATACTCAACAAGCCGATGTCTTTTGAATAAATAGACAGTTGGTGAAAAGCATTCTTACTAGTATTTGTTGGTGTTGCTGGTCATTGTTAAGGAACAAAGGTAGAATACATACCATTTTGAAATGAAGTTTTATTCTAATAAAATATCTTATATGTAACCTCATTATGTGTTAGATTTTTAGCCTTTCATAGATTTTTCTATGGCCTGATGAAAACCACAGTATTGGTCTTGCTGTTCACCAGCTTCAGAATGGCATAAGTCAGATGTTAGTGAGGAGGGTCATGATTTTTATCTTTTCAGTCCTAGTTGTGCTAAGATGTTTAAGTTGAGTTGTCAGACAATGCAACATCACAGCCTACATTTTAAGATGATGTTTTTGGTTTGAGTTTCTGAAACTGACCTCGAAAATGGTTTGGGTAAATAGTATTTGACAAAAACTTGGGCACTGGTGATAATCACGGTGTACTGTTTTTAAGACGTACTTACCTGCAAGTTATGTGTGTGAAGATATTATACCTCTGGTGAGGTCTAGCGCTGTGATTGCTCTATCTTGACCTGACAGTGTTATTTTGAACAGGCAAAGTAAGTAAATAAACACTTCAATTACATCAGTCAGTAAGGTTTAATGTTTTTTGCACAAGCTGCATGCTCATCACTAAACTGAAACGGCAACATTGAAATTTGAAAATGAACTGTGACAAGTATCCAGTTAGCTGTGTTATAAAAAATTTTGTGCATTTGTAATGTGGAGATGCCTGTAATTTAGTAATTAATGCGTTGTGCAAACATCACATAAAATTTCGATTGTGCACTTTGAAATTACAATTTTGTGATTTTTGCTTATAAAATCATAATAACATTTCAGTGCATAGTTTATTTTGAAAAGTAGTTGTGATACTCATGATAAATGGCATGCTGTTGAAACAAGTATCTACACCTCGTAGTAATGAAAAATCTGTCAGATCTGTTGTGCAACATGTACTGTATAACAAATGATTGTGAACTTTGCTGAATAGTTTTTTATTTCAAGAAGCTCTCGAGGCTGAACTGTTTTTTTTCTTGTTTTTTTTAATTGAATTGTTAACCTTAAGCTACGAATGTCGTTGCAGAATGGCAAAGCGTCAGATGAACAAGAAAAGTTGGCTTTAGGAAAGTGTCTGCATTTTGTGGTCAGTCAACAAAAAGATTACGTAAGAAAAAGCTTAATTTTTTCTACGCGTGCCTTGCTTGCTGTAAACGAAGCTTGTTTTTTTAAATATTTCATACGTTCACGGTTCTTGTGTCGCTTCCAACCACAGGCGCCGTGTATGGCAGGTTATGCGGCACTGCCGGTAATTTTTCACGTTCTTTTCACTATTTAAAACTGTTTGCGAAAAACCGAACTTAGTTAATTTATTTCCGAGTGTAACGTGTTTGCTGCGCATGTATTTCGCATTGCCTGTGAGACAGGGCGTACCTTCAGTGCACTTCATCACACTAAAAAGTGTCTCCGATCGACCATGACTCTAGCCCTGACGTATGTTGAATTCTTGTTGTTTAGTAAATATTCGTTCCACTGAGACAAACAAACTACCTGGGAACAAAATAAACGCTGTTCTTGTGTGGCTTGTTTTCTGTGGTGCGTGATTTGATGTTTGTTTATAGTTGTTCCCAAATAAACTGATACTGAAGTGAATTTTATGTTGAAAGATTGATGGATGTTTGGACTAATAGTCTGCAGTTCGCGTTAAAAGGCATTGAGGTAATTGCGTGCTTTCCACTTTTCATGATTCCAGTATAATCAGTTGTGAACGTGTTCTAAAGTATTGAAAAATTATGATTGGTCAACTAACTGTGAGTCGCCTGTGAAAGAGGGCCGCTTTAGGATATTTCCACCGATATTATTTTACCAATTTAAGCAGATGACGTTATGGATTTCGCACTGCCGTAGAAACTTCAATCTCGGCGCCTATGCTTCCAACCGGGCTTGGTTCAGAAATAGCTGCGAATTTTCAGAAATACTGACAGTTGTTGATGACGAAAAAGTTCTGCAAAATTTTGTTTGCGCAGGCAGGCGACGAAGCGGCAACATTTTCAATAACAGGCGTCGCACGTCGCTTTCTGTCCTATGTTAATTTCAAACGTAGAGTTGGATGAACTATGACCTGTTCTTGCAGCCCAACATCAGCCGGAGCTCGGCCCATGAGCTGCGCGACCAGGTCTCGGGCTGAAATATATTCCTCGGTGAAGCATCTCTGTTATTGTACCAAACGATGCATTTTTGTGATTAGCGAATTGATTGGGAACAATGTATAAAAAAANTTGCGAATATTATAAAAAATTTTGCTGGTATTAATTTTTAATAAAACTGGCTCTTATGAATGTGTTCCGACTGCATTGGGTTGCTGGCACGTATTCACGGAAATGCTAATTTTGCCTTCTGCATCCGACGCGTAAACCACGTTGAACGACAGTTCCCGAATATAACAAACGGTTGCTTGTCTCTGCTCTTGCCAGAAAAACGTTTCTGAACTACCAAGTTGCAACGTGATGGACAAAACAAAACATTTAATATTTAGTGCAAGACGTTACTAAATAAATGCGTTACAAAATAAATCTATCATCGTTCGAAGCTTTGCAAATTTTGGAGAAGGAACTAGGTGGTTTGTCCTGTACTTGGACCCCAAAGTCTAGTATAGAGTCCCCAAACTACGGCCTGCGGGCCAAATCCGGTCCGCGAAGTTATTTCATCCGGCCCGCAGAAATTGTCGATGATGAAAAAGTAATATATTTACGAAAATTTTGCTGGTTTGGTGGATATCCCGAAACAATGACGATGTCAGTTTATTACTACGCTTCAGGCTGGCCTAACCTTAGCTGATATGTTGCCGCAATGTGAGGTCTTTGTTAATATTAGGTACATCCCACTTGATGCCAGGTTTTTCCCACTGTGCTAAAATCGAAGAAACAAATTCGCCATTTAGTAAAATAAATGTAGGCTAGTTATGTTATCAAACAACCTTCGCGTTTTGACGTTCTTTTATTTTGAACCAGGAGTTTGCCCGTCCCTCGAATTGTTGCGTAAAATCTTACGTGGCCCTCGGACAAAAATGTTTGGATGGAGACCCTGGTCTAGTACATAAAAACGTTTTGAAAAAATCTCATTTCATTTTTTTTCTGACAGATAAGTTGTTTTGCGCATAGAGGTGAATGTGATTCTTGGTGCAACAGTACTTCTCACTGAGTTTTTGTCTTTCCAGTGGAAAGAACTGGCAGATAAGCCAGACCCCGATGAACACCCTCGGTATGATTTCTTCGTCCGCTGCCACTACGATCTCAGCATGCTGCAAATGGTGACCAAGATAGATTTGTTTCTATTGTTTTTTTTTTTTTAATCTAATTCTTAAATTTAATTCTAATACTGGCACAGGAAGAAATCATGAATTGGCAAGTAATTTTTTTGACCTGGAAAAATACTTGGTTTCGGATTGGTTTCATGACGGTTATTGTTTTACTTACCCTCGTCATCAGATTTGAAGACAGCGTAACTTCAGCACGTTTAAGCGTAGGCAAATGACAGTGTCATTAGCGCTACCTGTTTTTTCTGCCAAAAAATCGCTGGCATACCGTCTCGGGTATTTACTGATCTCCTGTTTGTGGTTGCTATGGTCAAGCACTGGTTATGTTCAGTGGTAAATCCGTATCGAGGACCTGTTAAAGAAGGTGTTACTCGTTACGTGCTTGGAACGTGTTTTTGTTGTGCCATCTTCGTCTCAAGATTAGTTTTGATCATCAAAGCTTTGCAAATGTAAATAGTGACAAAAAGCTGTGTTGCTGAGTAATCCGGACGTAAACTTCGTTAAATTGGTTGTTGAATAAAAAGTTAAAAATATTGATTATATGTAAAAACAGTGGAGTTTGTTTTCAATTTGATATAAAGAACATATTTATTGAAACTACTTTTGGGTGGTGGTACTAGCAAACCTTCTATTTCTCTGTTTCATTGTTGTAATATAATGAAAAATTATGTAATAACGGGTAGTTTGATGAAAGCAAGAAGCGCTGGCTACTTTTCGTTTATAAATTAAACCATTAGTTTGAAATCATTCTATTAGTTACTTTTTAGGTTAAGGCAAATGGCGTTTTTTATATAAAGGATTGTCACAACTGCATCTTCTCATCCATTGAAGAGTTCTTATCCAAGGCAAAGCTAGTTTATCACAATTTCCACGTGGCTTTTGGCGAAGACCATTCCTTAACTGACGCGGCCAAACAGTTTGTTGAGGTACAGCACCCTGTGATCGTTACGTAATCTTCGTCCGCGCGCGCTACCGACCACTTTCTATGCTCTCGCGGCGACAGTGCTTTGCTTGAGATATTAGCAATCCTTTTTGGTTGCTTTATTCTAAAACAGCAGTATTTATCGATATCGAACTTTGCTGCAAGTACTTGACAGTGTTGAACTTCAGCGCCGACTTTAAAGCAAGTTTACGCAAATTCTCCTAGGTTAAAATTTAAAGTTTTTGAAACTGAAATTTTCTAAGGACCAGTGTTGCTTGTGAATCCGCCATCGCAAGCATCAGCACGTGTTATAAATGTACCCATAGTAAATCAGTGCTGTGCAAAGGAACGGGCTTTGGGTGCGAGACGGATGTGTAAAAAATGAACTCAAGAAGGTTCAAATTGAATATTGCTATTTCGTCGAGACAAGCCTCTTGAAACTTCGGTTCACTTGTTGATATTTGACTCGCCATTGAAAAATTGCCCTTTAACTTTTGAAGATAATGCGACATCTTGTGCGCTGAGAGACCAANACCATTGTTTGCGGCGCTTCACATGATCAGCGTCTCGGTGCCTCGCCAAGCATCAATTTGCGGTTGCACGTTTCATGCAGGNCGTTATTTGTTACCGAATGCTTTCGTTTTGACAGCGAACAGAATGAAAAAATGTCAACTTTTGCCGTATACCAAGNGCAGCAAATGTATCACANGTACGACCNGGGCTGTGGGGCCGGAGCCCATGCAATTTTGGGTGGCCGGAGCCAAAAATTTTTAGACGGTGGAGCCCGAGCCTGAAATTTTGGTTCCTGTTCCACAGACAAAATTTGTGGGGCAAGCGAGTTGTACAAATAATGCAATGGATTTTAGTTTTCAATGGACCAAATCGTTCTGGAGCCGGAGCCAAAAAATTTAGATACCTGGAGCTGGAGCTTGAAATTTGAGTTCCGGCTCTACAGCCCTGCGTATCAGGCCCGTGGCCAGCTTGGGACACCAGAAGAGGCGAAGAGTTTTCTGAGAAGGGACCAATTTTTTTTAACTATGTCCAATAGTTTTAAACGATGTCCAACACATTTTTCCAGGGAGGGCGAAACTTTTTCTAGGGGGGCGAAGTCCCCCCTTCGCACCCCTGGTTACGGGCCTGCTGCGTATCACATTCTCGCCAACGTCGACTATTTTCTCCTCTGCAGGATTGCGAGCGCGAAGCACAGGAGTTGAAACTATGTCGGAACTGTTTTTACCTTTCCAACACGAAGCCGATGAAAGACTGGTTTTGCAAGCCATGCGTGAGTTACTTAGTTTGAAGCAAAGTTTCTTAAACTGTGGTTGGACAGCCGTCTAACGAAGCCAAAAATAAACTGCCAGGAATCGTAAAACCACAGTTGGCTGCGATTGTTGATTTTTGAATAATAAAAGCGATGCAAAGAGATTTTTCTCACGCCCCTCAGCAGTAGAGCTTGACTGTCATACTTTGAAGAGTATACTCAATTGCATCATGCCCTGGAAGCAGACGTCCACTGTTCAAAAAAGTTTTAGAAACTATGTTGTGTGATATTTATTGAACTATACGTTCGTTGCTTCATCAGCGCTTATTAAATCTTGCACACCACAACTCGATGCAAACTGTAGAACAAAGTTCCTTCGCGTGACTTGTCCTGCATCGTGCAACAATCTTTTCTGGTCCATTGGCTTACCAGAACAATGTGCGTGGTTTCAATATACCAGTTCACAGTTCATGTGCGTTGTACCAACGCTGGTACGAATAAGCTGACCGGTACAAGACCATTTGAAATTTCAAAACTTTGCACATCGATTTGAATTCGCCCGCCGCTGTTCCTAAAATCCTCCTGGAGCAGTTTTTCTTGTTTCTAAGAGATGCTCTTCTGCCACAGGATCCCCCTCATCAAGTTGTTTGGGCGAAGCAGAAAGGCTTTGAATATTGGCCAGCCAAAGTCATTCAAGTCAGTGACAAAAAAGTGGACGTCAGGTTTTTTGGAAAGCACCATCCCAGGTATGACGTATTGACAGCATATGCGAACTAAGAAGCGTTTGACTATTGTAAGATGTCAAGTTATCTGATAAAAACGTTACAATTCTCTCATTTGGTTGTTGTTTCCACGCAGGACGAAATATAATTGTTCTTGTTTTTTCATACTGGGTGTGCTAGATGGTGACACGCGTTCCAACAGTTGATCGAACGTCTGGGCTGGTACAGTTGTTGATGCGCGCTTTTCATCAAATCCAAACCTGCAGTGAAGCTCGGATAATAATCAGCGGCCGACATACACTTTGCGTTTCAGGGCATGGCTCGCGATCGACTCTGTCCGCGCCATAACCGTCAGTCCCACAGCACTGCGAGTCAAGCAGAAGCCGCACTGGAAACAAGCCAGCGCCGAGATGAAAGAGTACATCCGACAGTGTGAATGCGTAAGTAGATATTTCCCTATGTGATGCGGTTGCTTTGTAGTTGCCAGTTCTCCTTGGTTTGAGACTGCATGAGAAAACAGTGTAATAAAGAAGCTGGCCAGTAGGTTTTGACTGGCCTGAATTCAGTAACGGTACCCATTTTTTACTCAATTATATTTTCCCCGACTCGATACACTGCCTTTTACGTATAACGTGTGTAGTTTTTTAAAAGTTGGGTTGACGTAGTAATGGAAGCGCGAATGGCTGAAGAGTTTATCGTCCAAAAACTCGACGTGTTGAACTTGCACTTCTGGTGTACTCGTTGCAAGCCGGTTGATGTTGTTGCAAATCTACCTCGTTTAATTATTTAGTCATAGCTGAACGTCAAATTACCAATTCCTCCGTATCGCATTGTTTAAATCGACTGATCTCATGCAGGCGTTCGGCAAACACGAAGCGTCGAAAATCATACTTTACGATTCTCCCTACGGGATTGGTAAAAACGAGAAACTTGTTACTGCTATGGTGAGTTTGGGATGCTGTTCGCGTGTTTGCAACGACGGCAAGCTCTCTGTTGAGATAAGGCTAGTTTGTTGTCGGCGAGATGTGGAAAAAATCGTGGAATGCAAGCGTAATAAATAGTTTCGCCCATTTTGTACTTGTGCAGTTAATATAATAAAGGCTTGAAAAACTGTAAGTTCCTATGCAGGTTGTTGATCGAATGTATTGGTTTCGGTCATTGCTAGCACAAACGTGAATTGCCCTTTTAAAACACTTTGTTGTGAGCTGAAATCCATCGGTTTCAAAATCAGAACGGTGGAGTCGGAAACCAAATTTCAGGCTCCAGCTCCAAGAATCTGAAAGTTTTTGGCTCGGGTCCTAAAGTGTTTGGTCGAGAGAAAACTGAAAACTTATTACACCAACACAGGCGATGTGTCGCGAAACGATAAATTTGATGGACGGGAGGTCCAGAACAAAAAAATTTGAGAAACCCTGATCCACACAAAAACGAGTAAAATTATGCATCCATAAGTCATGCCAGAGTTTTTTCNCATATATCCACTCCGAGGTTATTATTAATTGTGTTTAAAAACACGCCAATAAATTAATTTAATTAAACAGTAATAAAAAAGACAAGCNGGTTCGGTTACAGCATATCGCTTAGATCCGGATCCGGCTACAATCATCCCAAATCGCTCCGGTTCCATAGACCTGCTCAAAACGCACTCACTTTTCCTGCAAACTTGTCGCTTCCTTTTAAATTGATCGAAATGACGATATGGCGCTCGATAAGCTCTATATGCACTAAACGAGTAATTCCGCCAACGCAGCGAAAGGTTTGATCAACTATCCAATATCGCTTTGAGTTCACTCAAAGCGTAAGTGCTGCGAGCAGTTTTTCTGCATAATGAGCGATAAACCTTTTTTTCAGGTCAAAGCCAACAAGTCCAGAACAACCTCATCTTGCACAGAGGCCAGTGACGTTGGAGAACAGGTGCGTTTCAGTCACGAGTGCTACTTACTGCTTTTGGTCCATGGAATTGATTGCCGATAAACCTGCCAGCGTTTAGAGGTAGAGCCGCTTGACTAAATGTGGAAGCCCCCCCCCGATGCTAGAGCTTCCGGAGATAGCGAAATAAGAAATCTCTACTTGGACAGTTAATACCGATAAAACTATGTGGAACTTTTCAAATGATGCAAATTGTACCGAAAACATTCGCAAGCGTACCTGCTGCACGAGACCCGACTCATTTCGTGAGAATCAAACGCCGTTTAGGTGCAATCGCGAGATAACACAAAAACCTGAGTTCGGTTGTGCGGACGATCGTAAAGCTTTGTCAGGGGTGGGCTTGTTTCATCAGGCAGGATGGCACTTGACACAAACAAGGCTGCATCGCAGCATACGTGTTAAATGGTGCAGTTGCGCCTGTTCTTTCAAAGATGCACGTCTTATCGCAGAAAGGTGATCGCGACACCGAACTTTCCGAAGCTGAGAAGCCGAGAATCACCGAAGAAGGTCAGTAATTAGATCGAAGCCGTAGGTTGTTGATCAGCGCCTGTTCAAGGCAATCCCTATTTCTTCGTATTTGCAGCACCTGTGGTTTATTGTAATTTTTTCCCAAACTTGTGTTTCCCGCTTATCAAATTCTTATAACAGTATTCTGTTATTTGCGCAAGATTCGTCTTGAACGCCTTCGTACTTTGTTTCCTTTGAAAACAGACAGCGCGTCTCGTTGAACTACCATGAGAGAATTCTCTTCTGGGTGGGACTATTGCGTTACGCTCTGTTTAAACGCTATTTTTGTATATGTAGATTATGAGACAGGAGTTTCGGAAATGTGGTTGTTATTGGAATGAAGCATCTTTTCTTCGCGTAAATTGGTGAAACTTTGGCTCTTAACCGCTGTTTGGCTGTTGCGGGATACTGGGCTGCTGATGATTTGTTTTGGCATTCCCACCCAAAAGGCCTATTTTCGCCATATTCATGCGCCTTGGCTCAAAGCGTGAAGTAATTGTCAGCAGAGCACATACGGAGTAATTGTGACACAGTAAAGCAGAGCCACGGCGATGGAAACCATATTTTCAATTGTGTATTCCAGACCTTATCCGGAAGTCTCATGAATTACGAATGCGAACACTAACAGGCAAACAGCCGAGCATTTGAGCCGCTATTACATGACACAGCGCTAATCACCGAACAAAACAAGTGGCGTAACTCTTCAATCCACATCCGGTTTATTACTTGAATAAGAAAATACTCAAATACCGGAATTTTTACTCACTTTACTTTCCGCACCTGTATTTTCCTTGGGAGAGTCACAGACATTGGCATAGTAGGCAGGGTTGCAGGGAGAGCTGTATCCCCCGAATATGTTGTTTTGGGGCAAAATTTATTTCAAACATAGAGAAAAATGTCATGGCAGCTACATTTTTTTTTATTTTTTTCCAATTTAACTCTTCCTGGTATCAATGGGGTGAACCTTGCATGAGATGTGTTTTTATTGCATGGATAAGTTACAATGCACAAATTTTTGGACAAGTACTTTTTGGGCATGAAAATACTTGTTCGGGCAAATCGCTGTATCCTCCCCGCAGGTCTTTGGCCCCATGCCTATGGTCGCTCGGACAGCGACCCAGGGACGTCTCGATATGTCTCACAGTGCTCTGCTTCAAAAAACAAGAATGGAAGCAAAAAAAACGATTTAAAAACTGACAGCTTTGCGGTGTTTCAAATCTCCCGTTTTGTGACCACAGAGCGATAAATCTCACGCAATACTGTGTTTTGTCGCATTTCTCAACAAATCCGTGTATCAATATCTCTGTTCCACCTCTGGTCACTCGGGATCACCCACCACCCCAAAGTACTTGAACTTCTGCTCCAGTGTAATTGCAGCGTACACTGCCGTGGGTTTCCGGAGAGACACAATACCTGGCCCTTATTTGTGGTAGTTTTCATTCCAGTTTGATTGCACACAGTTACTAACCGACCAAGTGCACGTCGAAGGCCCTGTTCAGACGATGCAAGCAGCTCCAAGTCATCCGCGGAAAGCAAACGGTTGATCTTATAGTTTCCAACACTGGCATCGTCGTTACCCACGGCCCAAGTACGCAAATTTTATGCACATTTACTCACACTTCCAAAACAAAAAATTCGAAAAAATTATGAAACGGCATCGCAGTGCATGTGAAGTTGCTGTGGGCACATTTGCGTAGGAGGGGCTTTGCGTTTTGTGCACTGCATGTGTAGACACGCAGCAATCACTGCTCTTAAAAAGAAGAGGCTATGTGTTTGCGCTATCGCTTTCGTTTGATGTGGCAGCGCGGACTATGTTTTATTCCTTTCTGCTTCATAACCCACCGGCAATCTCTCTTTTCGCCAATTTCCAGTGATGGGCGGGTCGCTGTAGTCAAATCATATCAGACGTGTCGCGTAATAAGATAAGTGTTTACACACTCAGACTCAAACCTACTTTCATTTTCGTTTAATCGCGTAATAAGGATGGGTTGGGATTGTCTATGCAGCAGTGGTTTTCAACCAGGTGGGTGGTTTGCTTTTTTTTAGGGGTCGCGAGAGCTTCTGAAAATAATATTCATGATTTCTTCTTTATATTTCGTTTATGGAACCACTTTTTGTTGTAGCCAAAATATTAGGATCACTTGGTAAAAGTGATAATCTGCTTTTTCATTCAGAATTGTTTTAAGTGTGATTATGACCATCACAGTACTGTTGCGTTTGGCAACGCACAAATAACTTTGTGACGTGAGAATGTGCTGTGTTTGGAAATTAGATATCTGAGTGCGATAGATTACTTGGGAATTTTTCAATGAGTTGTGCTGTGGAGTGATTTGCTTAAGGCATGGGTCTCTCGCTCATGCTGTCATGTGCATTAATTTAATAAATGAGTCTTAAATGAGTCTTTGTTCAACGTCGTGATATCTCAAGTTATTTTTCAGTCATTGTGATTTTCTATTGTGCAAACACAACTGCATTACGTATGCCTGACTGGGAATTGTCGGAAGGGGTCGTTAAATTAAATTGGGTCGCAAAATGGCTCGCTCCATAAAAAATGTTGAAAACTACTTGGTTTAATGTAACACGAACTACAGTTACGTCAAAAGATTTTTAGTGCAAATATGTTACCATGTAATAGGCGCAAAATGCTCAAGTGTCTGCCTTTCGTGTCGGTATTCTCAATTCATGATATATTGTCTCTCTCACTGATATGGCTTAAACGCATGAGAATAGTTTCAACTGTTATGGCTCTAATTTCCTGAAGTAGAACCATTGTGTTCTCTGAAGCTTCTGCATCGTGTCATAGGTTTTTCCTACGGCGAACGAAAGAGAAAGTTTGAAGATACGAACGTGAGTTAAACCACAATGTCGACTTTCTTTTGCACGTATTTTTACTGCTACAGCGCAAACCCCTGTGCTTCGGAACAGAATTGCATTGTTGATGCTTCAAGCAAGTGCACTTTTTCATGAGCATCGTTGTTATCGTAACTTGACCCTGCGTTGACTTTATGAAATCCGAATTATGTCTGATTTTTGCAAACTTTAATTGCGGACACCCCCTGCTTCCTTCAGTAGGGCAGATTTGCTCGTTAAAACGAGATAAGTAGTTCATTTTCACGACTTACCAGCTGGTCGCATGTGGCAAAGGAGTTTTTTCGATCTACGATAGAAAATCCGCATCTGTTTCGTTGTAATTTTCGTAAAAACGCGGAAAATCAGCTTCCACTTGATGTCGCTCCGCCACTGTAACGCTGAGCAATGTGTGTACAGGAGAAACTTCACACCAAACGATCCAAAACGGAATCGGGACCTGGTGTGGAAGTCAGTGTCCAGGTCTGTGCGAGTACTTGTTGCGTGCATGGTGTGCAGTTGAATTTCTGAAACGGTGTTGGTGACTGGTTAAGAAAAAAGCGTCTGTAGCAACGTGAAAGTGCGCGGAGGATTTCGCACAAACGACGCTGACCAATGTGAATGCAGTACGGAGGGGTTATTTCGGCTGAAATATTCGCTGAAATTTTAAAAGATTGAATGAGCGCCGTTAGTGAATGTCGAATATGCGGATATTGAGCTGCGTAAAACAAAGAAAAAAATTTAAGAAGCTTGGTTCATTTGCAACAGTTCTGCTTTATTCAGAAAAGTGTAAGAAAATTTCATACTTGCCGAATTTAGTGGAGAGTGGCGTTCCTCCGTGCGAATTCGGCTTGTGCGAAACAATAGCAGAAAATCGATGCCGGGTTGTTCGTGAATTTTCTCAAAATCTTGAGTGCGTTGTCCTACTTCGCGCTGCAGACCCTGCAAACACACATACTGTATGTTCGCTCCCGGCGAACCACACAACCTGCTGCTCGCATTCCCTGTATCCGACGTCACCAGTCCGGCCCATCTTAAGAATTTCGAACATAATGTAGTCTCACCCGACAAACGATATTATTCGTCCATCTTCCGTACCTCTACAATAGTTCCGAACGGTGCCTGAAGAGTTTTCAGTCACAGTTAAACACAGCATCTTAAGATATGGGCCGTGAGTTGTGGTCTGGCCTCGAATCGTACCCATGTGTGAACCCAGGTAGACGCGTGTCGGCGCGCTTGCAGTGGAGCATTATTTCATGGCCGCCCCGCGATCTGAAGTATGTTTGTGCGCTCTAGTTTTTTATCGGTCGTTTTTCGCTCATAGACCCAAATTTTTTTTTAAAGACCGAAAAAGATTAAGTCAATTCGGTCAGAAATATAAACTAATGAATGGTGTTACGGCGAGCTGCAATGCTACTGTGGCACAAATGACCGAAATGTTTCAGTGGCCGAAATGTCTCAGCGAAAAAATGACCGACATGTCTAGCGAAAAAAAACAGCGTGCATCGTTTTAGCGACGCCAGGAAAAAATCTCAGCTTGTCCCGGCGGACCAGCATCGTCGTAGCATGTTATGTGACGTGTTCGCAGACTTGCGGGCTCTGCCATGCTGACAAGCAGGAGCAGGTGACGCCCAACGACCTTAATGGCCCCGAGTGCAGTTGCAAGTTGAGGTACGGCACCATTCTTAAGAAGTTTAAGGATTACGTCGTCGAGTCCAACAAGTTAGACAAGGGCAAACTGCTGAGAGCTGCCGCTTGCAAGGTGAGCTGGATGCTTCTGTTGAGCCCTCACATTCCGCTTGTTGACTTAACCGGCTGATTCTGATTAATTTTTTTGCGAGATTCAGCGAAATTTGCATGATGGGGTCTTGGTTGTGAAATTGATACGGTTTGTTGAATTAAAAGCACATTTGATTTTGTAGTGATTATTTTGTTAAGTTTGATCCGCTCGACTGCAAAATAAGCTTTTTAAGGTTTGATGTAGAATTGTCCGTGCTTTAATGGAAAATGTTAATTTGCACCGTGATCTGTAGCCCGTTTCGACAATGGTTCCATGACCATTGAGACCACGTTCATTTTAGACCCCATTCACATGAGACTTCTTCGTTTGAGACCACACTCATTTGAGATCACATTCATTTTACGCCACATTAAAGTGAAGCTGTTTTGATTTACTGTGAATCAAATTTTTACGATCTACCTTCACTTCTTTGCGGGAGACTTGAAGTTTTGCAAGGTGAATATTCATTTGAAGTTTTGCAAGGTTAACCCTCCCATGTCCAGGGGTGACTCACGCTGGGTTGTAACTGCACCCGCACTTTAAAACACCGCAGTGGCCAGAAAACTCTTCATAACTCGGGTTTGGAAGGGAGCGTTGCACCTCTGAAATGTCATTTAGACCAAGTCAAAGAATTACGCTTTGCGTTCTCGGCCGTGACGTCATCGCGACCTTGTCATCGGGTCTGATGTGAATGATCACGTTTGAGATGGTTGCCAAACACTTCATACCTTGACTTTTTACCGTAAACCTCATTTTTGTTGCAACCTTTGTTGTCGTCCGGTGATCGACATAGGAACAAGTGATTTATTGCAGGGCAGAGAAATTTCGGAGACCGCTAAAAATTCATATGACGCAGAAAAAAGGCAGCAACCATTGTTCTGTAGTTGATGCCTAACATCCTTTATATAGTTCAGTCTCGTTATACTCGTTTTTTTACTCATTTCGGAGTGTTACGAGTGGTCTCCGGCACCCATCTCCGTTTGCTTGCGCCGTGGGCCATGCGGCTGATTTCGCAGTGAATGCTGCACTGGTGGCGAATCACTGGCGGTACCGCGCGTGAACCGTTTCCCTTGCACCCCACGAAAAGCCGAGCACGAAGCTGGACAGGCAGAAAGTACCGTTTTTCTAATCTTCTGTATGGCCCGACCAGGAATCGAACCCAACCTACCAGCTTTCATGGCGCGTGCTCAACCAACTGCGACATTTAAGCAGCCTTTTCCGTTTCCTGTAATTTGCAGAGTCAGTCATGCACGCACAAAATGAGAGTTGGTTTGTTATTTTTCTTTATACCAAGTGGTTCGCCGTCTTCTTTGTCATCGCACGCCTGGGCCCGGTTCATGTTGTGTGTAACCATCCTTTTTTCACTCTTTTCAAAATTATGTTATCTGGCTAATAGGTCGCTTGTAAGCTAAAGTGGCAGAACGAAGACTGGTCGTGCTTGGCTTTTTAATTCACATGAGATCAACAACCGAGCGTCGAAACACTTTATGTCATTGCAACACAGTCATGCCACGTATGCTTAGATGTGATCCGTATGTTTGTCATTTTTGGAAGTAATGGTAATAGTAGTTGCCTCAACTGGTCAGATTCTTCATCTCAGTGTCACACATAACGCCCATTTCAATTTGAGCATTATAACTGAAATCAGTTCGTCTTGCAACCACTGCGATACGGTAAAAGAGTTATTTTTTAATAATTTCTACAATGTATCATCACTATTCATCAATACAAGACAGACAGCACGGATCGCAAGTCAAGCGTCGTTCCTGAAACTAATGCTTGGAACGTTGAGCATCGCTGATGCCGCAAACACTTCGCTGATGATGCAATGAATACGTTGGGTTGGTGCTGCGCGTCAAAAGCTTACGAGGCGGTCACCGCCGTTATTGATTGTTTGTCGCTGCTGTTTTTCGGCCACAGACCGAACTTTTTTTTAAATGAACGAAAAAAATTAAGTCATTTCAGTCATAATGTCTGAAAAGGTAGGCTGGCGAATATTGATTCGGCGAGTTTTAATACTATTCCGGGACTAGTGACCGAAATGTCTCAGAAAAAAATCAAGTTTGTTGAACAAAGCATGATGATGCTTGTGCGTTGATGGCATGGTTGCGTTGGCACTTCGTGGCTTAGGGCACTTAGGAATGGAGACATGTGCAAGAGTCAACGTTGCAGAGCGTGGGATACTTCGTGCCCCAGAATATTCTTAGAGAAAAACATCTGACAACAATTTAAAGACACACGCCGCTTTAGAAAGTACTTGACAAAGTCCTTCTGTGCTGCTTCGGTAGTGCCAGCATGGCATGTTTCTGATTAAAATCAATTTTATGAGTTGAGTATGCGGGTATAGCGTGTGAATGTTGTTGTGCATCGCTTGTACCGCGCTGTGATTTGAAAGGAAATGCTCGTTCCCTTGCACCGCCTTCACAAAACCAGCAGCACAAAAGTAAAAGATGCGAGTCCGACACACGGGCAAGTTCATTCAAGCAAATCAGTTGCACGGTTCCTGTTCACTTGGCCCATAAGAGCCAATCAACCCTTTCCTGACAACTACGCTTTCGAAAACATGAACATGGGTTGAGAAAGAAGTTGGTATCCGCGTTGGTTTGACGTAAACAGCCAGAAAAGAAGGACAAAGAGCCCCAAGATGTTTTCACTCACTTGAAAATTTGCTTTCCTCACATTTCAGTAACAAAGTATAAGGATGTTGCTCTGCTCTTCAATGCGTATTGGATTGCTCATAATATTTGTAATTTTAAGTAGAACATTGTCTTACGAAAAACTGTCACGTTTATCTCAACTAAAGTGTTCAGCCTGATTGGACAGCTTCTATTTAAGAATGCTCTTGACAAGGAAAAGTGATCCGCGTTTTTATTTTCAGTCCGCTTACGATTTGAAAGTTGCTGAAGATCGAGTTCGGTCCGAACTGACGGAGAAGTACGAAATGGAAATTCAGAGACTTAAGGACGAACACGAAAAAGAACTTAAATCGGCCAAGTCCCAAAAATGGGTAAGTTGAGCAAAGGCCATTGCACTGCTGCGCAGCAGTCGTGCTTTGTAGTTGTACCTGACTTGTCGATTCAGCCAATAAAATATTCCACCCGCTATTGCAGTGTCAAGTTTGTGAAAAAGCAGCAACTGCCCTTCCCTGCTGCAACAGCGCCAGCTACTGTTCGTTTGACTGCAAGGATAGAAGTGCGAGCCCGGCGTCATCGTCGCCACAACGGACGCGTCGGTCGGCAGCCAAAGTGAAGTAGACGTTGAAGCACGAACTGTTCCGCACTCGCATTTGCTTTGTTGGCTTCGCGCTGCTTCTGGCCTCTACCTCTAACAAAAGATGAGCTTTATTTTGCGATAGCCAGTGGAATTGAAACTGACTGTGCACATCGGGGGGCAAATTATTTGACTTTAAGTGAGCAACATTGTTTTGTTTGGGACACCGCCTGTCAAAGCACAAAATGACAAGATATGCTAGAATCTGGGGGGCATAGCTCCCTTGTCCCCCTGGCTACGTCTAAAGCACACATTACTTTCTGGACGTGATCGTACATAAAGACACAAATTGTGAAAAACTGCAAAACACTAGAACGACCAACACGTTGGTGAAATGCACTTGTCGTGAAGCATCGTGATATTGTTGAAAGGTTTCGTTTCACCGTTGAAGACGTTTTCTTTTTCGAGTAGCATCGTTATTGCTAGGAAAAGAAACGTGACTGGTTTCTGGCCTATTTTTCTTGCAGCTCCATGCGCCGAGTTCGATGGACGCGCAAAAAGATTGTTGAAAGCGACTTTGCTCGTTGAACTAAAGCAGCGGTTCTTAACCTACGTTCGGTGAAACCATTCGCAGGGGTTTTAGGCATAAGTCCGATGCGTGCTTCATATTGTGCATTGTTTAAACAATGCGTCTATTTCAAAAATCTTATTTTTCCAATTACAAAGACTTCAGTAAATGCGCGGATAAAGCTTGAGGGTACAGTTATTCCAACAAGGTTAAGGGCCACTGATCAGAAGCAGCATGGTGCGGTTTGTTGGCGACTGTTTGATTCCATTTCTTCATCTTCATTTCTAACAAACCGCGGTACTTCACTTTTAATCGTACGAACGATCGAGAGGAGACTTCGCGTTGCTTACCTGCTTTTATCGTTATGTGCGAGTCAACCCGATGATGTCGTCGTCCTGGCAACGGGCAAACAAAGCCGACCGCGTCACAAGCTGCTGCTTACGTAAACACGTCGATGTTTTTTTGGAAAAGCGTTTGGATCGAAAAAAGAGATTTTATCTTGGTGTAACCTTGTATGCAACCTGCCCAAGTAAGCGCATTTTCTGATCCAGCGCCTTAGAAAGTGAACCTGTCGCCAGTGTGATTTTGATTTGATGTTTTTTTTAACACCGGTTGCCAAGCAATAAATGCTGCTGTGTTTGTATCTCTGTGTCGCGCTGATCAGCNTATGGAATTTAAGAGTCCTTAAAAGAAAGAAATCTGGTTCTTTTACCNCACTTTATTTGCTGCACATGCAGTGAAAGATACCATAAAAAATTAAACCCATATCTTTCATACTAAGTGTTGGGGAAGTGTATTCGTAGCCATAAATTCCAGATATAATTAGAAAGTTCTTTCTCACAGGATCAATCAAGTTCTGACCAGTGACGCCGGAGTACGGGGGATTACCCCCTGCCCTTTCAAAAAAGGGCAACGGGGGTGGTGGTGCCTTTTCATAACAGTATCATAGGCAATTTCATGGTTTATCAAGATCGACTTGAAACATTTATTGCAGCTATTAGCGCACCCAGAAAATTCAGAATGTTTTTCAAATTATTATTTTTTTGGTCAACATTGCTGATGAACATTAACAAACATGATTGGTAACGATTTTTTTGTTTTTTATAAATTTTCGTTGCCCTCAACTCTTGCTTCCACCCTTGCCCTTCCTTTGCTCCGGCGCCTCTGATTCTGACTACTTTTTTTCACAGCATGCCACACTTCCGTGAATCCTATGGGTAGAACGTCACGGTTTCTTGACCCCTTGCTCTAAACTACTCGAAACTCAGTCTTTAGATATTTTTTTCAGCTGAAAGAAATGCGCTTGTGTTTTGCTCAGATAACTAAGGGGCACAATTCCCCGGGCGCCGAAAAGTCCCAACAATGTCACCAGTACTTCAATACAGTGCTGTTGCGATCGGAAAGCCCGAGCGGCATGTGCGCAAAGCTTCACACTGTGGCAGCAAGCAACAATAGAGATCATGCACCGCAATCACTCTTCGCGTACGCTAGTCATATTGTTCAATCGTTCACAAGCTAGTATCGGCAGAGATTCCACATCGCAATCACTCTTTCGGGATCGCTCTATTATTGCTTGTTCGTGCCACATATATATGGGTGTTATTCTTCGCGCACATTCCGTTCGTGGGGAATCGCGCATTCACCGTAACGCGAGCGGAGAGGTTGCAACATCATCCCCTCCTTTTTACAACGAACCGCACCGATCGCAAAGTTCTTTTTGTGAAGGCTGCACCTGGCACGACGTTCACATCCTGGTCATAACACCATTTTGTTGCGATCGGAAAGCCCGAGCGGCATGTGCGCAAAGCTTCACACTGTGGCAGCAAGCAACAATAGAGATCATGCGCCACAATCACTCTTCGCGTACGCTAGTCATATTGTTCAATCGTTCACAAGCTAGTATCGGCAGAGATTCCACATCGCAATCACGCTTTCGGGATCACTCGCTTGTTCGTGCCACATACTGTATATCTGGATGTTATTCATGGCGCACATCCTGTTCGTGGTGAATCGCACATTCAACGCAACGCAAAAGTGCATTTGCTTCCGAAAAACCTAAGATTCGAACATGGGGGGCCAAACTTGCTTCTTGCCCAGGGCGCCATTTAACGTCGTAACGCCCCTGGTTTTGCTAACTTGTGAAATAACAGCTCATATCTGACGTGTCAGTTGTGCCTGTAACTCAGGGTTGTTTCTAAATTCAGGAAAACACGCAACTTTGGTATTTTCATCTCTTCATCACCCGCACGACATGCAATGCATTGCAATCCAGGCGCTGGAAACAAACATTTTACACCAAATCGGTTCGAAGGAGCGGTAAACTTTCAAATCAGCTTTCTCAAATTGCACAGCATGGTCTTGCCATGCAGGCCGTTGATTTTCACCTTAAGCTGCTTTTTATTTAATCCATGCGATTTTTTTATTTAAGTTACGTGACATAAATATTGGAAACGGAAGTTTGCGCAGAGGTAGAGGATATGAGTTGACGTCTGCATCTGCACGCAAACAGTTTGTCAAAAAAATGCACTCTGAAACTGCATCTGTCATTTTCAGTTAGACGAGATACGTATTCGATTGTTTTATAATATGGATTAGCCAATGAAAACTCACTCTGGAAAAAGTCTGACTTAATTGCAAGATATAAAAACTAACGCAAGTTTTCTCTAAAACTAACCACCACTGCTTTGGAGCAGAATGTAGAAAGTCACGTGACTAAAGGTATGCTTTCAAACTCAATTCCAAGGTAGAAATTGAGACAACAGACAATATAGTAAGCCAATGTTCTTTGGTGACCTAGTTCTTCAACGTTTCAGTGCAAATTTCGCTTAACCCTCAGGAAATACTGTAGCATTTCAACGAGTTCTGCGGCAGTGACTCTGGTTAAGATTATCACGCAGATGTAGCAGTGGCCTCGTGACTCATGAGGGAGGCAGAGGCGTGCACTTGTTCCGGGGAGCAGCTCTTTGGTGGAAGTCAAAAGCAACTAGTGAACACCACGCGTGCTTTGCATGAATGGATGCTTGTTCGCAGATTAAATGTTACAAAAGATAGAAACTGCCATAAATGCTATAGTGTCCTGTTAAAGAAAAAAATCTTGACATCGAGGTCTGGGCCGGGCGCTCAGTAGGCCTTTTCCTGGGGTGCTGCAAACTAACGACGCCAATGAGTTGTCATGTCCTGTGTCAATGCGCTGTTTTTAATTAGCTTAGTTTTGTCCACTGTAGATGCAATCTGTGTTCGATTCAGCACAATGGTTCTTAACCTTTTTTCTACCACGCCCCCTTTAAGGTGTTTTGTTTCAAGCGCCCCTGACAATAAACAAGTTGTATAAATAAATGTATTTATTTTGGTTAATATATTGATCAAAGTGTCCATGTTGCACAGCGCATAAGGCAGGGGTGGGGAACCTGCGGTCCGCGTAAACATTTGATATAGCCCGCAACAGAATTTTCGTTGCACAAGTTGGAGTACAACATCGTGTCAAAACGAAGATCCACGACAAGCAGGTACTTAGATAGTCAAGAGAAGTCATTCTTTGTCATAGGTAGATAAAGGTAAACTTTTAGTATAAAATCAATTGATTTTGCTACCCGCCAGCGATAATGCACAATTAATGCGGCCCGTGATAGTAAATAGGTTCCTCCTCGAAATCTGTTGATGCCGCCTCCCTGGGGAGGAGCGCCCCCCAGTCAGGGACGTAACGAGGTTAGATGGCGCCCGGGGCAAGAAGCAAATTTGGCGCCCCCATGTTCTACCTGAGGTCTTTCGGAAGGAAATGCACTGTATTGAAGAAAGTGCTTGTGACATTTTTGGGACTTTTCGGCGCCCCCCGCAGTAATTCGGCGCCTGGGGGATTGCGTCCCCTTGCCCCCCTCGTTATGCCCCTGCCTCCGGTTAAGAACCACTGATTTAGCATTAAAAATCACAAAAATGTTCAGATCAGCTGACGTAAAGGTGAATTTTGATGAATTTAATTTCAACACACCGTCATGTACAGTGGCATACACAGAAACGTTTCATGGGGGGGTTTCATGCAGCGGCATAGGGTAGTCATTTGTATTTGGTGTGCGCTGTTTGTGACGTAACAAAATGACGTCATAGTCCTGTTTCCAAACCAACGTTTTGGCAAAGTTTGTTGACATAATATGCACATTTTTCTATACATCCACTCTTCTTATTTCATGTGTCAGTGCACTGAATATAAACTATTAGAGCTCCAAGTTAG
>JGI24159J19872_10001069_pt1 | contig 28780 bp, 15 predicted proteins | sample Ectturendosymbi4_FD_19872 | JGI IMG/M metagenome (IMG submission 19872)
TCAACAAAATAGTTGTTAAGGATATTAGAGGTATTCATCGTATCTAGTGGATTTGAGGCATTTGTTGATGTAGCTAATGGTGGGATGTTAGTTTTTACTTTTGTCTTATTAATAATCTCATTAACAATTTTCCAAGTTTTCGAAAGATTCCCTTTACTTTCTATGAGATTTTGCTTATAGTACATGATTTTGCTTTTCTTTTTGATGTGCGTTAAGATATTATTATATTTTTATAGTTTTGCAGATATTCAACATTGTTATAGTGTTTAATTTTCTTTCTAAATAAACGTTTTTTTGTTTTTATAGATGAAAATAACCAAAGATGAAAATAACTTTGATAAAATCACAGCGAGACTAGGTGCTTCTTCGCATTTGATTTTTTTAGAAAGTGTGCAAAAAGAGCATTCCAAGGTTTAATAATCACTGATGACGTCACACAATCCATCATATGGGCCAGGTGTTCCCAACCTTTCTTACTCCTACACCCTAAAATGTTTATTCTGACCTTGCACCCCTACAATTTATAATGAAGAACTAGATTTAAAATGTTTAGAAAGGAAAAATCAAACATATGGACAAGAAAGTATGACGCAGATTAGCATTTAAATAAGCTCTACAAAAAAACAAAGATATGTATATAAGTAACTTGTATGTACAAAGAATATGTACAATGTACAAAATAATAAAATCAAAAAGCTTACTTCCAAAATTTTCCTAATGTATTTCAGTTCAGTCACTCTTTACTTGCTGTTTCTTGCTTATGAGTTTTTTAAAACGTGGAACTATGTTGCTAATAGCTACGCACATATCTGCATGTGCATTCACACGATTTCCAGATTTCGTCTTGATTGACAAAACAGCGCCAAATCCTGACTCGCATAGGTATGATGTCGCAAATGGAATGAGCACAGCTGCAGTTTCTCCGTCTTGGAAACATGACCACAGCCGAGCAACAACACTCTCCAAAGTTTTACTTTCAAATTGAATTTCAAGAGCACGATTTTAACGCAGTTCTATAAAATCTTCTTTCGGATCTCCACATGGGCGTTCGCCGGGTGGGGGGCAAAACGGGCATATTCCCCGCTGGAAATTGGAACAAAGAACAAATTATTCCAGAAAACACGAAAGCGGCTCAATTCTGATTAATTGATTTCATTCTTGCAATGACGGTATGACAACACCAAACAAGAGCCAGGTTAGCTTGCAGTTCACTAATGTCCGCTCTGCGTGGCCAAACATGAAAGCGGATTCTTCTGCTGTTGGTCTTGATAGCACAACAATAACATGGCAGCAAATCTTCAAAGGTTCACTTCAAAGTCCAAGTTACGATAGTAGGCGTTCGCATTTTGCCGCATGTGGCTGTTGAAAGCAGACGTCTTGGCAAGTAATGCAGCGAGACAGTTTATGCTGATAGCGGTGGCGTAACCGCCGGGTTGCCGGGCGAAGGGGGCGAGCCGACCCCCTTGCAAGCTTAATGTAAAAACCGGGACCCCTTCGGCTTACATTTTGATGTTATTATGCTTTTGGTTTTCAGTACGTTGTTGTTGTTTTAGCGTTTTCGGGTATTTTTAGCTAGTACAGACAACAGGCATCCACATCCCATCCGCATTCACTATCATTTCTTACCTTTTCTTCGGGGGGTGGCTAGGGGCCCCCAACGGTGGTCGATGGGCCTCTTTCAGCTAAGTTTTGCCTCTCCCTTGTTCAAACTTCTAGTTGCGCCACTGACGGTAAGCAGTGTTCCCTCCAAGGAAATTTTATACTGAGCAAATTTTTGTTTTAGTGCGCATGCAATTGTGCAACCATGTAGACATACAACCATTGAAGCCCTTCAAGCGTTAAAATGGCTATGCGATAGATATACGATACTTAAATTTGGAATTGTGCAAGTGCGTTTGAATGAGATTTCACTGCGCAAATTGTCTGGTAGTACTGCGCATTTGCCCACCTCAGAAGGAACATTGACGGTAAGGTCACGTGTTTTATGCTGTTTGAAAAGACACACGAATCAGTCTAGTAATGCTTCCACAAGTTTGAAAAATCCATTGCGAGGATGAGACTGAGTGTGACCAATGTGCCTGAGTGTATAGCTAGATATGCTTATCCGCGCTACTTTTCACACAGTATAAAACTATACGTGGCTTGTTTACTATGCAGGCTTGTGGAAACACGTTTTTAGCGTTCAGATTTACTTCTGACTTCTGAGTAAAAAAGTGCAAAGCTGTATTTGTTGTGGCGAGTTTTCGTAATTCATCTGCTCAATTTTTTAAGCTTGCGTGGTTTTCTAACTTTAGAAAGTTGTCCGATATAGTGGTCAACTTTCAGGTCTACTTCTCATTACTTAAAACAGATTTGGGAGAGTGTCTAACTGTCATGTTTTTTCACCGCTAATGTTGTTCTGGCGGTTGATTAATCCTAAATTATGATTTAGCCTATTTGGAGAAAACCTCGACAAAATTTGATATTAGCCAGTTTATTAAAAGAAAAAGTATTTCTGATTGCCAAAATGTAGAAAACATATCAGACTAAAGTTTGAGAAGTGAGGTTTTCGTTTAACCCGAACAGACTAATGAGAGCACAGTAAAAGAATGCATAGCTCATTCAATTCATATTCAGTTGTCTGCAGTTAACAACAATAACATGGATTATAAGTCAATTCGGCAAAAGCTGCCAGAAAGTACAACCTTTTGGCAAGCTCGTATGCACCTCCACCTGAATACGATTTCAAAAAAATGCTAGAGTGCGTGCTTTCATGGGAGTGTTCTTTGCGGTGTTGAAAGGGTAAAGCGTGTTTTGAACGTCCATTTGCATTGCATCGTCAGTAACCTGAAAAAGATAGGTAAAATGTCGACGTCCCCCCTTGGAAAAATTTCTGCGGACGCCCATGGCTCTCCAGTATGACATTTAATCCGAATTGGAGGAGTATGAATTCATAATCCATTCTTCAGAAGTTTCAAGGAGGCATGGCCCCCTTGTTACGCCTATGGTGAGAACCAGTGGACTTCTGTGTGGAGAAGCGAAACTGTTCATTTCCAAGATCTTCACAAACAAGAGGCGGCGATTTAGAGCATGACGCTAATCCGGTTGATGTTCTTTACAGAAATATCAACGTCTTTAGTATCGGAGGCAAGGTTTATGATGCCAAAGCATGGCGATGAAGGAAACAGTGAGTACCTTGTAAGTGTGGAATATCCCGTTTCGTCAGTGCAGAAAACCCGGATTTATTTCGCAGAATAGCAAGAGTGCCATCAGCACACACAGAGACAATACTTTGGATAACCAATTCATGTTTTACAAACAAGTTTTTCACAAACTCAAACACATAATTTGCTGTGGTGGTTGTTTTCAGTTCTTCACAGAAAAGGAAGTTCTCCTTTGTGGTATCATCATGAACATACCTTACCGGTGCATTAAGTTGACTGCAGTTCGAAACATCGGTAGTCTCGTCTAACCAGGGACGCCGGAACAGCGGTAGGGCAGTAAAAGAGCCGAGTGCAATACAAACCATTGGCGTAGCCAGCTCAAAAATTTTGACGGGACCAAATATTTGATTTTAGGCGAATAACATTATTTTGTTTGGAAAAACACCTCTCAAAGCACAAAATGACTGTTTTCTAAAAATTTGGGGGGTGGGCCATGGCCCCTCTGGCTACGTCTATGATGCAAACTTATAAAAAACAAAGAAATCCTCACCAATTATGCTTGTTTCTGTTCAGTAACAATGTTGACCTCAAAGTAATATCAGAAATTATAGAAAACCATTCCGAAGTTTCTAGGTGTGCGAATAGCTTCAGCAAATATCTTGATAAACCATGAAATTACCTGTGACACTTTTATAAAAAGGCACTTCCGCCCCGTTGCCGAAAGAGCAGGGGGGAAATGCCCCCGACATGCACCCGCTCTCCGTCGTCCCTGCGTCTAACTGGAGGGAGATTTTCAAGGGACTATCCTTCATGTGTGAGATAACTAGTTCTGAAGTACCTCAACATAAATCAGCAATTCGACTCTGAATAACATTATTTGATCATCAAAACAAAAGTTGTGAAAGGTTGACGATTTTGGATTTTGCAAAAGGGAACGCGATGGCTTAACCAGGGTTCTCAAACTAAAATTGTTCCTAGGGCCAAATGAGGACTTATCAACTAACCCGAGGACCGCATTATAACGCTGACGCAACAATAGAACAACTACTTTTCATCATGTTTCCTGCGAAATGTATCGTGAGTTTTAAAAGGCTAGTAACTACAGTATACAGTAAACCTCGGTAAATCCGGATTTTTTTACCGGATCTTCGCCAATACCGGACAAAATCTGCTCTTTTCGCATCTCGCAATCCGGATTTTTCTGGACTTCCACGCTGTTGCGTATTTAAAATGCACTGACTGGTCTCTCGCAAAAATGCGGCAGCTTTCAGACGCAACATCCGACTAATCGTATATAGACGATTATTGAGTCACAAACGGCAGGGACATGGCTCATGTTGAACATAACGCTCAAGGCGTGTCTCCGCACCACGGTTTCAGTCCATTGTTCTGTTCAGTGTGCGTGTGTAGAGCATTATCCCTGTGTAATGTACTCGGTAAGATGCCTGGAGGGCATTATCTTCCAGAGTGACCCGACTGTTTATGGACCCGTGTCAGAAATCTCTGCGCCAGTCCAAAATCCCGGGCTTCTTCGCAGCCAAGTAATCTAAAATTGCCTACTTAAGATTGTGCATAACTACCTGAATATGGCGGTTACTTGTCTGATGTACCGGTGTAAATGGATAAATAAATTCCTTTTTCTTCTGCGAAAGCCTGCTTTTAGGTCGTAAACGTGATCAATTTGAGTAATTTTCACCGATATCTCAGTACTGAGATGACTTCAGGCTAGAAGCAACCGTCGTCGGGTAATCAGGATTAACCGAGGTTAACTGTAGGTGAAATAAGATACTGCTTATAGCAAATTGTAGTTCACTGCAAATATCCAGGACATCGTTATCAAAGCGGGAAGTAACCCGTGGGGGCATTGTCAAGGCATTGCTCTGCATCACGCGCAAATAAATCAACTGTATGCAGATTAAGCAGTGACTTGTTTTCATATGCCGCAACAAGCATTGCTTTGCCAGGAGCGCTGTCAGAGAAGCACTTTGCCGCCAGAAAGCAGGTCCGTGTGGATGATAATGTAAGTATTGCATTTCAGTTGTTTCAATTCTTGTCGACGCTTACCAGCAACTTGTCGCATAACACAATTCGAGAGTTTTACGTAACGTGACATCAGCAGGAATGAGCTTGACTTTCAGAGCAATAGGCATGTAAAGCCACCGCTGCATCAACCACGACCCCTGTGTTCTTGTTTAAGAGGCGAGCACTGAATAAAACGTACGTTAGGTGGCGCTCTTGGATGAAGTTTATGAACTCCACGTAACACGAACGTTAATTGCACGTACATTGGCATATCAGTATAACTGATGCTACAGTTCTTGTAGCAGTTACAACTTACACCAACTATATACAGGGTTCCCACACACTTAAAAACCCAAGTTAAAAAAATTCAATACCACTTCTCTTCATTTTTTGAAATTATTACATCACGAAACTCAATTTCGCACATTGCATAACACTGCATAAACAATGAAGTGCCTTGCCTTCAGTAAAATTTTGCTCAGATTTATAATTCCCATACTTTTTCAACACCTAATGCATCTTTTGGCCAATTTCGACACTTTTTCTTTTTTCAAAATTTCAATACACTACTTTTTCAAGGTGTTGAAAACCGATTTTGAAAATCAATAATTTTTTCAACACCGCGCTCCGCGTGGGAATCCTGTATATAAATAATTGATATGGGCAGTGCCCCTGAAAGGCGAGCAAAACAGTTGCCATGACTCCGTCAGCGATTCTGAACATTCACGAACTGCCAACAAGATGTGATCCAAGAAGCAATGTTTATTGCAAAGGAGTTACGTGGCGCAACGCGCGTAATCTTTATGTAAAAAAGAAACAAACCAAAGCAATGCAAAATTCCCAGCTAAAAGCAGCAAAGATAAAAAAGTGGTCAACTGCAACCGCAATTCCATGGACTCGTCGCCCGGTTTTGATCAAAAATCGCAGACGAGCTGAGCAGCAACGTTAAAAATGATTGCTTTTGGTAGAAACGCAAAAAAATACAAAAAAAGTGTGGGATACACAGCACGGCATCATCAGTGCATACTCGTCACTGCATGGCCGCAAGCGCGTAGAGTTGAAAACGTCGGGATTGTCGGCGCCGCAACCGACTGCTGGCCGGGACTCGAATCACTATTGACTAACTCCGCTAAAGAACAGGTCTCTCGCAACGAATCTTGCATAAGGAAAAGGCGGCCGTTGTGCAACCGGTATAAGCTCAAAGCAGGTTGCGGCTCGACAGAAATGGGTAAGAAAAGTATGAAGGCACCACAGCGTTCTGCTGAAAGATTGCAACCGTTTCGATATCACAGTGGGGGGAGATGACGCAACGCGCTGCGCTACGTCGATATCTTCTTCGCCCGATCCCCGTCCTTGGCTGTCACCAGGCGACCTAAGAGTGCTGTCGTCATCCTGTTCCTGCCAAGGCGCGCGGCTACGTGCTGCATAAGGCTTGTTGGTCAGCCGCGGCATTTTGTTTCTGGCCGCTTTTGGGAGGAGTCATGAAAATGCCCATTTCGGTCGGCGACTGACACGAGTGCTGGTGATCGACGTTGAGGCGATGCTGCTGCGCGACGTCCTGCGCAAAGCGACCAACGTTAAAGTAAGTAGGATTCAACCGACTTCACCGAAACTCTGCAGTCGTTTTCGGACAGGCTTAACAACAATTATTGTTGTAATAGTATAATCGCATATATCTGTGCCAATACAGACAAATGCCGCAGGATCAATCAGGGGATAACTCACCAGGATATCAACGTTGTTGGCGTGCGTTTGTATGTTGTGGCAATCACAGTCTTCCACGCGCTTGAACTTCCGCAAAGTCTGAAGACCCGTGTCGCGGACTGTTATGGCGAACGGCGCCATCCAGTGGACGCACTGAAAACAAAACTTCGGTCACGTGACGCACACGCAGCCCGAACAACCCCTCGCAAGGGTGATAACAACCGGCCCACGACAGTCCAGAGAAATAACAAGCACGCTTTGAATGAACTCACCAGAGCTATGTCCTTGAACTGGTAGCCCGTAACTCTCGTGGCAAGTTCTACCGACGTGAAGTGGTAGAGCGCTGCGGCGGAAAGAACTCCTGACGTGAAGTTCAGGCTCTCGATGTCCAAAGTGCACAAGTCTAAAAGCTGTCAAGCACAGACAGGGTTGAAAATCGTTGATCTTATTCAGAAAATGACCAAGCCGACTTTTTCCATTCTAAATAGTAAATACAGTTGCTTATCGGCGTCAAATCTGGCGCGCCCTACTTCACTGTAGCCGATTGTGCTTTTTGTGGCGGCAGTAATAATTAGGTCAGCGATGTCCAACCGAAATTGCTGAGACAAAAAATGTGTCACTATCTTAACCGGGGCCGCTCACTGAACGGCTTGCTTTGATCTTAGCAACAAAGTAAATTTAGTTAAAGCTAATGTGCTGAAAGCGTTCGACTCCAACGTGCATTGGTAACGACTGTTTGGCGCCGTTAACCTCTGCGTAAGTGTGATGCCAAAGGCAAGCCTAGTGCTAATGGAACAAGGGTAGAAATCAGAAAACTAGTACACAGTTGTGCAACAAGATGGATATCTCCCAGCACGCAATACAGACGTGATACAACAGCACTTGAGGACCACCTGCATCAAAAATGTCAAATTTACGATTATTATCAAAATAAAGATTAGTTGTCAGTGTGTGGGCTACTTATACTGCAGCGAAAACCTGCACACAAAACCTTCGGATGGGCCGCGTGTTGGACAAAGCTGAAATAGGTTAACAAGCTCAAAAGCGACAACTCCAAATAGACTGCAATAAACCTAAAGGCGGTCATGGGCGGTCACATGAGACAGTTACCTGGGTTATGTGAACGAAGGTTTCTTGCGAGTACTGCGGCAGATAAAAGGTGACCGTCGCGTTTTTGTCGGGTCCAAACGTAGCGTGCGCCGTCTGCAAGTATACATTCAGCCACGCCACGGCGGTGACCGGCGCAAGTGACCACTCGAGAGTGCAGAGCATGAGCAGCTCCTGCGAGAGGATCTCCTCCTCCGAGCATGCGCCGTCGGTGACGTAGGCGAAGTCTGTCAGCTTGGGAGGATAGATTTCCTGCAATGACAAACGAGATCACTGAATGCGTTTCGTGTTTCACGTCCTATCCGGTCGACACAATGCTTAGCAAGCACGGTTTACTTTTACTTTTTATTTTGTGAACATGCCTAGGCAGTTTTTCAGAACCACTATTCACCAACTTCTAATACTCTACAGCAGGGGTGTGCAACAGGCGGCCCGCGGGCCACAACCCGTCCCGCCAAGCCATTCGTGTGGCCCTTGCCAACATTGATTTTTCCCCATCATGCGTGAAAATCTTAACGTACATGAAGAACTAAAGTGTACATGAAGACACTAATCTTTCGTGTGGCCCAGCTCGATGTCTGAAGTTGGTTATATGGCCCACCGACAAAAAATGTTGCACACCACTGCTCTACAGAATACTATAGGTCTTGCATCATGGAAAAATGGGTTCCAGCAGAAAGTCCCACAAGGGCGACTCAGTCACATCAAATAGCTGAATGTTTTACTAGGAATCGGTTTCACGTCATTACGCATCTTCTGTCTTATAAATTGCATGCAAAAGCTTACGGGTGAAATAATGAAAACTAAAGCAATGTTTAGAGAAAGCACGCCAACTGCAGTTTCATAAACACACTATAACTGTGGTACTGGTCAAATCGAGGCCAAAAACGAACTGGCGTCAACTAGCTAGCTCCAAGCAACGCGGTGATGAGACAAACATTTTCTCGGCAATTGTGGTCTGTTCAGGTAAGAACTGCTGGCCGCCTCTACTTGGCTTCTGGTACTGAAGGTTGTAGGAATGATGCCCATCCCATGTATTACGCGTGCGAGATGCCATGCGATTCCATTTCTCGGCAAACATCTCCAAATGCTCTAAAGGTTTCCGCTACAAAACAAGAAAAAACTGTCACAATAATTTGTTCGCGTTTTCTTACCTCTAGCTTCGCTGCAATAAAAAGAGCTGTAATGCCGACGAGTTGTAACCTTGTTTTGTGGATGTTGGTCGTCTTTGTTAAGTAACGGTCAATGTAGTCCGCAGCAAGGTAAAAAGTTTCGCGGTGCAGCGTATAGACTTCACAAACCTGAAGAAAAACGTTTGGACTTGAAAAAATGCGACAACAGGCCTGCGTTAGTTTATGAAGCCAGCAGAGCGTCAGTGGCTTTACGCGTACACGGATGCCATTAGTAGACATATAGTCGCGTTATAATGATGAGACAATTTACTACAAGCACCAAACTTTTTTTGCAAATGCGAAGTAAGCCCTTACATCTCAAAAAAGACGTTGCTACAATTTCTAGTTTCTACGACGCCACTCACCTCCATGATCCAGTCGAGCAGAATTGATCTCATTCGTGGCTGAAGGTCTGGATGGCGCGACATGTAGCTGCTGTTTGACTTATAATCTGGCTCTTTGCATACCATCGACTTCCACAGAGCTTCTGAATCTGCCCAGCTGTGAAACATGCACAGTTAGTTGGTTAAATCTCAACACAGTAAGACTTCAACAATGATATCACCGAAATTCTTACCTATCTGAGCAACTGAGATATTTGTGAATAAAAGTAGTGCGAACGTAGAAATTGTGCATAACCATTTTCACAGTTTAAATGATTAAATCTTAAAATGCTACGGAGAGTCTGTAAAGGTAGAAACCACATTTGTAATCTTCACCTGCTAAATACAACCACATCAGTATTTACAACATTCCCGATGACTTTCATCTGATGCTTACATGATTGTCCCTAATTCAGCGATTAGCAACGTGTGAGGACATAACGTTTTGAATAGTACGCTGCCTTTCAGCCTACGCACTGTCCAGTAATTTGTACTCGTTCTACATTATGACTATGTCACCACAGGTAAATTTCCTTATTTATGCTGTCAAAACTTAAAATAAGTCAAAAATTCACGTATGCTTGCCTTTAGCCTAGTGTGTGTCGCTAACCGGCCAAGCTAACTTCAAGTAACATTAATCACACACCACAGACCTACGCGAGTCTTCCAACGAACTGATCGTCAGATGGCAAGTCTCTTTCCTTTTAAAATGTCACGCTGCGTCAACGCGGATCGTGGACAAGAAAGAACGCGCAGGAGGCTCAACAAACAAAAAAGTCGAGCGATTCCCTTTAGTCTGAGCCACATTTAAGTCGACCAACAGTCATCTGAAAAGATCTCGCTCGAAGAGGTACCATTGTTCCCGACTGCTGTCAATGCTGGCTGTTATGACGAAGTACTTGATGCGTATTATTTTGTTAATTGACTGCTGTATTGTGGTGACTCTGAAAGGGCTGCTGGCACAGTATTTGCGAACCTGCCAGAGACCAGTAGTCTGTTCGACCAACAGATATTAAGTGAATTAACCATGCACGTAAGAAGTCCTAAATACAAAATTTTACGAGCGGTTATGGTTTTGCGCGTAAGCACACTAATCACGCACTTACGATTTGTAAACACGACCACACGTAGCCTGTTTCTAACAGATGAGTAAGAAATTCTGCAGCCCACAACCGATCAATTAAACGCAATAGCTTTGAACGGACCAGTTCGGCTTGAGACTTCACGCAGCGAAATATTTCGCGAAACCGACACAAAAAGCAACCGAAGTAGTTCTACTGCATTAATGCTTTTGATTGGGAATAGCCACATAGGTTACCTCCTCAAAGTCAGCATGAACTGCAGGTCAGGGACATAACATGCTATTGCATCGCTACTTGGGTTGTGAACGCTACGATGAGTCACGTCGCTCGAACGGAAGCACCGCAAGAATCAAAAGAAAACGTGCGCATTCGCGTGATGTGCATAGATCGCACTGTAGCAGGAAAGCATCACACGGTTCGATAACGAAATCTCTGCAGCATTCTAAAATGCAGTGATACACTGTATTCGAACAACTACATACACCTTTGAAGCTTCGTTATTCCTCTACTCATACACTTCACTGATCAGCAGAGGCAAACGGTGAGGAAAACTTAGATTTATGCGTATCACGACGCTCACGCTTGAACCTGCTTTTTTTTCGCAGAGATATTCCGGTCATTTGTCTCAGTTGTATTAAAACTCACCGTAACCGTGTTCATTAGCCTACATTTTCGGACATTCTGACCGAAATCACTTAATTTTTTTCGGTCATTTCAAAAACATTTCGGTCTATGACCGAAAAAAAACACGCTTGAACTATGGGAAACCTACCGCAAAAAGAACGTTAAAATTGCTGCACACTGACAAGGTTTGATGAGTACCACTGCACACACGGCCTCGCGCTTTAAAAACGTTGTCGCAACAAATAACTGCTAATAAACGCACTCGCATTCCACTCTTTCGGAGTGCCAGTGCCAAGGAAGAGAAAACTACGTGTGAGCCAACGTTTGGCGACAAGTTTCAACTACAGTCCCCAGCACCACAATGCGCAGTAAAGGTTTCCACAACGGAGGCGGTCGTGTCAGATGGCCATTCCCACAGAATGAAGAGCACGTATGCAACGGGCACGCATACCAGGCATTTACACCACTAGCACATGCCGCCAGGCAGGTGCTTAGTTTGTAACTTGACTCCACTAGGAACTAATCACTACATCCGACTTGGCCATTGTTTATGTAAACTAGTGTAATCAGAGATCACCAAGCACTCCCCAGGTGCTAAGCGGGGTAACGGATTAGGATTCACGACTGAGGGGTACATTGTTGTGAAAAACCGCCCGTGCAAGCATCTATTTTCAAACGCAGTGAATTTCTTTGCTAACAAGTAACTAAATTTACACAACAACTTGTCCACAGCTTCGCCCAGTTGACATAAATCCCGTGAAGCAGACTACCCAACTGTTATTTCTGTGGCCTATATATCTAACCCTAGCAATAATAATGAAGTGTTTGGAAAATGCAGCAAGCGAGCTTGAACAACTCATGCTGTTTCCTATAAATTTGTTATTTATGTAGACCACCGTTATCTGGGCAAAGCAGTTCCTCAAATTTTGCCTTCAGGTTAACTACTTCATAAAATTTCAGCACGTGTACGCTTCTTTTCTGGATCTCTTTCTTTGTACGACTTCCAGTAATGTTTTTTTCAGTCATTTTTCAGTTATGCACCGAATCTTTTTTAGATGACCGAAAAAAGATAAGTCAATTGTGTCATAATGTCCGAAAAGGTAGGTCAGTGAATACTGTTTCGGCGAATTTTAATAATATTACGATACAAATGACCAAATTTCTCAGCGAAAAAACATCTTTCAGTGGTAAGCCGCATCATCGCATGATGCAACTAATTTGAACTAGCTGTTACAATTTCATAAAATCGCTGATGTAACGTTCATTTAATAACAACCTTGAATGAAAACACTCCTATACCTAAACGACACCTAGAAATACACGCAATAAGAAGTTAAAACAACAATGATTAGTGCACATTTTCAGCAGGGCCGGCAGGAGCAAACCTATTTCCAGCCACATTTTTAAAACGCCCAAACAAACAAAGCCAACTATTTGCTATTTGCGAACCTGGGCATTTAAATTGGACCCGGTTACGACTAAACCACGCAGCTGGAGGCATGCAGACTGGTCTGTAGCGGCCCGCCGGCGGGCATGTCCGGGCCATTTCACAAAAGGCAAGTCAAATGTAACCCATTGTGAGTCAACAATCGGACGGCGGTTGTTTCATTCGACCGTAACGGGCACACGACTGCTTTCCCACGTTTCACGAGAGAAAATTGAGGACAGCCCCGGCCGTGGCGCCGCTACGCAAATCGTATTAGATGACCTCGAGCCGAACGGAGATGCATCGCACTTGCCTATGGAAGCACCACGTCATTTCCTTATTTTCCGAATGAATGGTGCAAGCGGATTTTTATGTGTGATAGGGGTATCGACGGCCGGGTTCGATCGCAAGCCGCTGCGCACTTATATTGATTTTAAGCAGAAACAGATGAAAAGATTTAAGACGTAACACAAAGCAGCAAACACTTACTCTCCGCAACATTTTACGGTAACGCATAACGAGGGTTTACAATTTTGTAATTCAGGTAAGTGCTTCAACGCACAGAAAACAAGTTCACATTTTCTTAGCTTTCCCGTATATAATTTGACCAAGCATTCACTTTCAATCGACTTTCACGCAATAGCCCAAGGATTATACAGTATATAAAATGATGCAGACCATGTCGACATGTCGCTGACAGGGTTGGTGTAACCCGCCAGTGTGACCAACGTGTATATAATTATATATATAATTATGAAGTGCTTGGTATATAAATTTCTGATTAGGTATATTTTGTTGGGGGATTTAGTTAAGACTTTAAACTAAATTATTTGTCATATTGTAAAGCGTAAGCTGAGAAAACATAGTAGTGAGCTATATAAAAAATGTTGAGTGATTTTGCATAACATGGGAGTAAGCGTGCAGTTTGGGCAGGCTGCGAACGAGACTGGAAGATTCTGAAAAAAAACTGAACGTAGCTCTTGATGTGCGGTTTTAGTCGGCCAATGCATCATAAGGTTGCAAAGCTGCGTATGAGAGTGTCATACGATTTAGAGAAGAGTAGCTGATGTTTGCATGGCTTGCAAAGCGGGATTCTGCTGGTGCTGTGTATCCCTTTTGCAGACTGTGCAAAAAGAAAATTAGAAACCGCAAATCAGCTATTATACAGCAGAATAATTAAGTGGACCACAAAAGTAATGAAACTGCAGTTGTAGGTGTTGGAGAATTTAATATCCCTGTGCTTAATAAATCGATCACTGTCAAAGTTAGAAAATAGAAATTGAGGTTGCAGCTTCTTTGTGATGCCACTGCACAACAGCAACTGTTCACCATCTAAGTAAAGTAGTCAAAAAGCATGGAAAAAGCAGCAAGAAATTTTAAGTATTTTGTTACAGACAAATTTGGTATATATTTAGTATTATTTTAGACAAGATTTGGTGTATCCGTTGTAAGAGTTGGCAACACTGTAACCCGCACTTTTGGTTGAGCCCTGTGTTTGTGGAACTAATTTAGCAGCACATTCATTATTGATAAATTCACGAAGGTTGAGTAATTTTAGGTGACAATACGTCTGATTGTTTACAACGAAGTGACTTCAAAAACCTTAAAAGTGCATAATGGGCCTGTAGAATGAGCCACGGTTTTGACCAGAGTCAAACGCCGGACTTTACTCCGAACAGCACTGCGGAGATTGCAAAAACGCTTATTATGAAGAAAGTCACGGGGCAACAAATAACATCGAATTCCAGTCTCTTTGCAGGCTTGCAATTATGACACGCATCAAGTTTTTCCGTTGTCAGAACAGACTTAATTCTCTATCATTAGCACGCAACACAAAACGTTTGTAACATTCCCTGCCTAAACACAAAAACTGAATCTTAAGAAAATACACGGCAACAGTGAGCACGAAAATATTAGAATGAAGCGGGTGCACTACATCATTACTATGGCAAACCGGATTATTCAGCTAAGCTGTTTTCCACCGAACGTCATAGTCGCACCCAGCCTCAGAACTCGGGCAATGGCCTTAACAACACAACCGGAGCTGTATCGTGTCAACATCACGTGAATGATCACAAGCAACAGTAAATGCTGAAGCTGCAGTGACGCACTTGACTTGCATGGCACACCGATACTTTCAGCCAGCCTCATGACTGTTTTTCCTGACAAAGTCAATTCCTCGATATTTATTGATAAGTTTATTTTTAAGTTTGCTGAACAGACGTTCGGAACCCGCAATAAAGTATGCTTGTATGCATTCACCATCCGTAGCATGTCCACTTTTTTAATGATTTCGTGGCTCACAACGAAACTTACTTTGAGTCACATGAAAATTGAATTTTATCCAATTGTCACACAAATGTTTGCTCTGGATAGAGTTAATTCTTCCACTGCTATTTTGTGGTCCCAATGCGGTGTTCTTCCCCAAACGGTGCATGTTTCCGAACTAAGTGCCTTTCTATGTTGGACAATTCATCGCCGCATATCAGGCACAGGTGCTTGCGGAAAAGTTAATTCTGAAGATTTCTGAACATGAAAATAGTTCACAATAACGGACTTGTTTTCGAACATATTTTTGTCGGAGCCTTAAGCTGTCGACCGCTGAATCATTTACGATGGAATCGTACGCATCGGAAACGAAAGCGAACAGTACATTTAAACGGCAGTCAACAAATCCACGCCTACAAACACACCCATTGTTGAAGCGACGCACGTGAAGAACTTGTAACGTTTATCAACACGCTCACGTGAACGTATAAGTGACCAGCAAATGTTCTGCAACACGACTTCGCAGTTCAGCAGCGCGCAAGTCCACGCTTGTTTGAGCACGCCGATAAAAACCTTTGTTATGTCGGGAAATCAATCAACAGCAGAAACACGACGGTTGGAGTGCGGCACAGCTACTGTGAAGGCCGAGAGGAATGGCAAACCAGATCAGATATAATAGCTCAGTGAAGCAGCAGCTGAGCTTGCTGCAAATCAACTAATGCGTCGCGATCTGAAATTACGAGATGTCTTTTTTTGCAAAAGATTTCCAACGGGGCGCTGACCACATCAAACGTTGGTCAAGAGTAGAAAATTCACATATTTCAGAAACATACAACACAGCCTTTAAAGTGGAGCGTACTTATGGCGCTAAGATGCCTTACATCTATTGTCCGATTCACACAATAAGCATTTGACCGTAGCTGTTTTATGTCTTGCACAAAACAAAATTATACCTTGTGTCAACACTATCGAACAGTGAGTGGCATCCAATAGTGCAGGAATATCGCTCAGCTATTCCCCTGGTTTGCCTTTTTCGATTCTGCCGTTTGATCAAGCGGCAGTGTCTCAGTCTTTGGGGCAAAATATGAGATCGTTTGAATGACCTGAACAAGCTTTCTGTCTAAAAGTATTGACAACTTCTGATTACACAGTTATTGAGAATTCAAATGTGGTAACGCTTTTTTAAACTTTTTCCAAAGTGACTTCCCAAAAATCAAGTCTCACTGGCATACCTATTTATGCCTTTAACGATTTTCGGTTACCAGCAAAGTGGTCATAAAACTATTTACTTACAGGTCGTTTTCATTCTTTACTAACATTGCTATCCTTTGTTTTGCACCCCCTATGGTTTTCTGCCTTTTAACAGTTTTATTATTTCAAGCAGGACGTCTCAAACTGTGGGACATGGAAGAATTTGACGGGTCACGGCTTGGTATTGTTCAAATGGAATACGTTTTACAAGATGAACCTTTAATCGAAAACGTAGGCAGCTCCTCAGCTATAAATACGATCTCTCTTTGTAGCTGAAAGATACGATCTCTTTCGTCATTATGTGTTAGAATTATTGCCACATGGACATTTCCGCCACGTTGTTCACAATATACAGTCCCTATCGGCATTGAGGCAGACAGGCCGCTCTTGTTGCCATGAAATCGAGATCTCGAAGAAGCGCAGGTGGAATGTGGCAAATAATTTGATTTGTGCATTATCATGTATCGAGCCTCGAATATCTAAGCTTTCTAACAAGAAACAGGCTTAGGCTTCCCACTGATTGTAATCCACATTGTATTATTAAATCTTGCTTTTAGTTGTTTTTATTTCTACTGTGCATGTACAACAGAAGTTGTACAGTTGGCGGACCACGGACTGCTGGTTTATTAATTGGGCCACATGCTTGAAAACGTTTGAGAACACCTGATACAAAGGACGATCCTCTCTGATGATTCAAGCAACGACAATTTCCAGACGGAAAGCTGACCATTAATGGATCGGGTTTTAAAAAATATTCTGGGACTGGGTTAACCAGATTGGTAACAGCACCAAACCACTGCGTGCAAAATTTACGGTCAAACAGGATTATTCTTCATGGTGAGCAAGGCTAAAAAGTTCACACGGGTAATTTAAGGCTGTTTCTTCGCGAGTCTAGGGTTCAAATTAATCAAACTGAAGGAGCTGGGCGAGAGAAGATAATTGAAAAAGCTGCAGGAATGAGTGTTGGTATAACGGACAGTGGCCGTTCCAACTTCACCGAGGAAAAATATCGAAGGTAATCCTAGAAACACCGGCAGGTGACGTGTGTACACTTTCGTCTTCATGCTGAAGGTATCAAATTGTGTTGTGTTTGTAACAGTAATTTCCAAAATCGACTGAAGTGAGTGAGCAGTTGAGCAACAGATTATGTCCGCCAATGCAAATGCTGAACACTGAAATACAGTTTAGCGACTAATGCGCAACTAAGTTAAAAGAATTAACTCAATATTGCTTTAGTAGTTAAGTCGTCATTTATTCTGAATTTGTTCGGTTTACCGTATTACAAGTGACAGAAGTAACAAACATTCTCATGTGAAAACTGCTTCCCAAAAATTGGGCCATTCGAATGTTTCTCAAGGAGCCATGCAGCCAGTTGAAATGCATCTATGATATCCATTGCATTTGGAAAACAAAATACCACTTTGACCAGCCAAAAGATAACACTATCAATTTCGTCCCGAAAATGTAACTTAAAAGAATGTGTATTGCTTTGTAATTAGTGGTAAATCATGACACCGAAGCCTACGCTAACATGTTAAACGAGCCAGTCCATCCTTAACCAAATGCCACAGAGGCCACGCAAGAAAAAAGGGTTGAAATGACCGGATCAGAACATCGAAACAACTGCGCAAGGAAATTGGATGCACGCGCCGTCTGGTCCTAGGATTACACACTTTTTATGCCATGTTGTATACGACGCAGTGGCATGACTGGAGCGCGACTCGAAATGGATACAGTTAAACAGAAAGCTTCGGTCCACAAGCATTCAGATACATATTGTTCACCTCAGGCTGTAGCCAGCAGCGCCGCTACACATCAACATGCAATTCAAACTTGTTCCAGCTCACTAACTATGTTTCCCTATCTCCCGATGACCCACTAAAAACGCCATTCTAGATCCTGCACAGTCAATTGCAACACAGAACCAGGCCGCAACAAACGGCTCCGCATGGATAGGACCACAGCGCTGAGGCGCAAGTGCAAAGCGAGGTTACACAGCATGTCCTTCTCATTTCGCAAAGACATAAGCTGCTACTCCTGACAATTCAAAGTCAGCAGGAGTAGCAGATAATTAACTGGTTTGTACAAGTACAACTTCAATCTGAAAGGTGGGTACAATATGCAAGCTATTGGTAAAAGCAACCATTTCTGTTAATCTATACAAGTGATCCATTGAGTGCCAGGGCTCCGGTTGGTTGCTAGGACCTGAAGTTCTAGCAAAGACTGACAATATTCTTAAGAACTTTACCTAAAGTTTTCAAATATAGGTTTTACAAACAACACACTTTACTGACATACATCAGAATGCTGACAAGCATGCCTTGGAACAGTGAATTAAGCATACATCAAGCACAAAGGCAGTAGTTTTTTAATTGTGCAATAGACCGCTAAAATATTCTATAATTTGTATACCAAGGTAGTCTCATTACATAAAGGGCATTCAATTTCCACAAAGCAAATTTCAAACTATTCAACACGCTATCACCAGCTTCAGCCATTATATTAATGGCTATATTTGATACAGTGGGGTTGTCAAAGCCAAGTACAAAATAACCTCTCAGGCATTTAATAGTCCAGTGTTTCTCCACCTTTTCTGTACCGCGACCCATTATAACCCAACGAACGCCATGTAAAACTCAAATAAAGCTGCGTACATGAAATATCTACACGCGACCCCTCCAAAAATGGTTCACAACCCCTCTAGGCACCGCAACCCCAGGTTGAAAGCCACTGGTATAGTCAGATCAAGAACCATATTTCGTGAAATTGTGGCTAACGTTGTTTGTTATAATAAAGATGTTAGTAGGGTTATTAGCATATTAACGCACGCATCAGACAAAAACGTGAGATAAAGGGATCCTACTGATAGGAGAAATTTAAAGCAACCGCTTTCTGCACACTAGCCCCGAAAATTGAGCCTGTTCTTATGATCAACATTTGAGTTTACTTTGGTTTGGAAATTAGGACATCACAATCACAGGCCCAGTTGCTTGTAATTCTTGGAGGCGGTTCCCGAATTGCGTTTTTACAATTTGTAATTTTATTGAATTAAAATGAAAAATATCGTTGTAACAAATACAAAGTACTTTTGTAGGCATGTAGACTATGCTATAAATAAGACGAGGAATCTGTTTAACAGGCGTGCGGGACGGAGATTCGGCTTCATCCTGACGGTGTGAAACCGTGCAGAACAGAACGATTTCTTAGGAATGAAATGATTAAAAGTGGAGCACGATTTTAAAAAAGTATGGTTGAAAGATGGATGTGATGACCTCATTCTTCACCAATCCTTCATGATAAAATTACGGAAACTTTGACAAGCCCGCACGTTCCAAAAAAAAATAAAACCAACGGTTTCCCACCATACCTGTCAAACGTTTTCCCGTATAACTATTGCATAGATGTTTAACTCAAAGTACCTCGTTTTCAGAAAGTAAAGCAAGTCAAAATTCCAAACCATCGCCACATGAAGGTAACCACAACCAACCTGACTGGTGGAAGAGGGCAAGGTCTGGATGTTGATGGCGTTCCAAGGAATATATTCCGAAAACGAATATGCGTTGTCGCTTGGTCCACATTGATCTCCTGCAAAACTCCTCTGGTGGATAGCACGCGATCGGGCGACGAGACGGAATCGCATACCAAGATGACGCCATCGTCGTTTTCAACATCGGAGCCGTCTTTAAGTGGCGTGGGGAACATTTGGTCTTCTATTGGCCGCCACCCATTCTAAACATTTGTATATTGACACTGATATTGAGCAGACAAGGTGTTTTTTTAAAAAGTACTGTGTTTGTGAACGAGGAATCTGTAAAGATTTAAGACTAAAGCGAAACAGTTTTTTTTTCAGATAGTAGGACACCGGCACAGCAGAGTAACACAAGGAGCAAAAAAGTTGGTCCTGTTCTAGCTGACAACTGCTTTTATACAGCTCATCGTAGACATGACATTCGCTTGCTGGTTAAATCTTGCCAGGTACTGGAAAAAATCGTGCAGAAGACTGACAAGACTTAGTTTATCACTATATTTTTTTGTTCTTTAAGCAGCACGCCAGCACTGTATGAAAGGGAGGTGCACCAGCGCATTATTTTCCTTAGTCTTTATGCGGTAATAGCACTGAAACACCTTTATTCAAAACGTTAAGCTGTTCAACCTGCAACACACTAGAGACTAGAATCTAATAACGCATCCCTATTACTCGATAAATCTCAGCATCACTGCAACAAGACTTCAGATGCCGCATATCCACGAACTCTCCACCATTATCACCATTGTCACAGTTATCCGCAAGATCCCGCCAATCGTATAAAAACTCAAACAAGAATGCTTATTCTTAGCCTAAAGAACAGCTGTATAGGAACCTGGGCTACACTGCACATTAAAGATTTTTACATTCCATTGGGTCGAAGCTAATCTGCATCGTTTCTGATTAAAGTGACAGCACAGCTACCCTGTCATAAGTATTCTGCGTTTGGCCTGCTGCGCCTGCAACACCCGCGGCGTTTGGCGCGTGTCGCTCATTTGAAACTGCCGCGACCGGTGAACCGTTACACTTGAGCTGGTACGTGACGTAGGAGAAACGAACAAGCCCCTGACTGTAAACGGTCGCTCGCATCAAGTCTGGACAAGTGTAGCAATCCATTCGCCGATGAGCTGTGCGTATGTGCCGTTGATTCAATTTACACAATAAAAAACGTGAATAACCGAGGTTCGCCGTTACGCCGTAAACAACGTATAACTCGCGGTACTGTTGAATTGTTTACAAAAGTCTTCCTTGAACTCACTGAAAAACACAACCGGAAAAGTCTTGCAAGCTATAACCACCGCCTTGGCATGATTACTTGCATATTATCGCGGTAAGATACAGGTCAGACGACGTACAGCGAACAGTATTTGCACGAGGAACTACCTGTCCGAAGTCAGAAGACACCTTTGGCGTTAACCGTCTGTTCCAAACAATCAGCGGGTGAGCAACCAACTGTTAAATATTATCAGGTAGAGTCCACTGTCTCCTCAGTAGACAACACCTACTGTGCGAGAGGAAACACGAAAGCCGGCGATGCTGCCAGCACGTTTCAAAAGGTAATTGCACGGTTAACAAAAAATTTGATATAAGCAGCAGGAGATGAGAGTCGTGTGCGTACAAACCAAGCAACGCGATTACTTTTTTTCTTTCAAGCGAATCTTGATAGTGTTTCAAGCTTTTGATCACGCTAGCTAGAACATAACCAAAGATTTCTTTCTTAATGAGGACCCAAACAAACCTCTATGAAAAGCAAGACTTTGGCAATAAGTTGCCTCTGCTGGAGGATAAGTGCAGAGCATATTATTAATTGGAATATGGGTTATGTTAATGACTTATCCATGTCACTAACAAAATGTAAACAGAATGGGTATACCATTGGCATTACGACTAAATAAAAAATTCCTTGAAATTTTGAGTCGTTTTACGTTCTTTAGAGAACAGTGCAAGCCATTATTGTATCTAACCAGAGATAACCTGTCAACCGAAATAAACGCCCTGAAGGTATAAACATCATCACGAAAGTTCATTCTGCTTATCTTGTGAATTGACAATTTTTGATGGCTGTATAATGTGGACTTTTATCTATGTGCCGATTAATTCGATTATGTAGCTTTGTTTTTTCCAAAGTTTAACATCTACAACAGCTATGTCCAACTGAAATTGCTCACTAAGCCAAAAATTGTCAATATCTTAACCAGGGCCGCACACTGAATTATGAGGACCGTACACTGAATGACTTACTTTGATCTTAGCAAACTGAATTTAGTTCAAGCCTGTGTTCTGAAAGCGTTCGAATCCTAACTGCAATGGTAATGACTGTTTATAGCAACTTTAACCACTCGTACGTCTTATGGGCAAGTTTTGTGCCAAAGAAACACAGGTAGAAATCAGAAAACTAAACAAGTTTTGCACCAAGACGTCTGTGGACGTATGGAAATTTCCCAGCACAAGGTACAGACGTGATAAAGTGGCACTGAGGACCAACTGCATCAAAAATGCCAAATTTAAGCTTATCAAAATAAGGACAGGTTGTCAGTATGTAGGCTACTTACACTGCACTACAGCTTAAACCTTCGAATGGGCCACAGCCAGCGGGTTGGACTTTGCTGATCTATAACAATATACTTACCTTCAACTGTTTTTCTAATGTGTCGGAACGAATTAACTTTGGTTCAGCCGAAAACAAACGCTTGCACTTGGGAAAAACGCTGAACAGCAAACTTACCTTCTCTTGGAACTCCTTTCGCCGAACAGCCACGGTTGCTTCTTTGGTCGCACAAGACCTTTTCGACGAAGTGGGTTGCTCATCTGCTGGCTGAAAACAACAAGAATGTGCTTTTCGCTAAATCATACGAAAAATTAAAGCACACGATTTTGTACAAATGGTAAATCCCTCACACGCTGCTCATGAGTTTGCCTAAGATGTCAGTGCAAAAACTACTCGAAGTAGAAGGCGATCTCGGGACAATTACCGTAAAAGCATGGGTTGCTTTACAGCGCATTGCGAAGCAAGATGATCTCCAACATGAATTTACTAACTGCATAACACTGACAAGATGACAGAGCGAAACTAACAGAAAAACTACGGTCCACTGTCCATTTCAAAAGAACCTGCTCTGTAACATAATATTGGCCGCAATCAAACAAATTTTCGGAAAGAGCGTGGTATAGTCTGATTGATCAATAGACAGCAAAAGACAATGCTTCAGTGCCGCGCAAGTGACAAGTCTTGCACCTTCATCAGCAGTTGCGGCAAGCAACACTAAAAAAGTAATACGAAGAAGTGGGAGATACTGATATAATGCATGCCACCATTGCCAGACCTGTTGATTTCCATGCTGTTTCATACTTTCCAAGGAAGTGTCTCTTGTTCGCTTGCGTGCTTTTGTGTTGCTGGTCGTCAAAGTTACGTCAGAAAGTTGTTTATTGGAACAGTGTGATGGACTGCAAGGAAAGAAAAGCTCATGTGTACATTCTACAGCCAGTGAATCGATTCAATATGAGAAAACTTGTTTGCTTCAAACCAAGTCGGACCGCACAGGCGGGAGATCATCAGCTGACCTTGCCAGTCGCTACAAGCACCGAGAATTGCATCTCGAAAGTCGCCTCAAAATGTTAACAAACTTCGGCAAATCATCTGGAAGACGTGTTCCACGCAGTTTTTCAAAGTGTTAGGCCAAAGAAAAAACACCGAATTTTAATCGACTGCTAACGACCGAGCGGTTATGCCGACTGAAGTTAACTACTTTACGCTTGCATTAACAGCAACCATTGTGCTGCCATAAAAATTCACTGAAATACGTCGGTAAGCTCGTGTAGTGGCACATCGAAATACAAAGAAACAATTTTGTTCAAGGAAATACATTTAAAGTTTCACAGTTTAAGCTTCGCTTACTGAACAAAAGCTCTACAGCAAAAAAGGTTCCACTCAATTGCCAAAGTGGGAGAAACATTCGCAGGCTTCATTTAGGACAGAAAGCAAATGTACAGGAGTAACATTTCGTTCAGCCCACTCTGCATTATTGCATCGGCGAAGTCATTATTAAAACTTGTCATTGCCTCGTATGTGAAGACACAGGCTGGATAATTTCTTCGAATAGTAACATTTTATGACAGACTTTCACGTTTGACCGTGGGCGCCACCATGCGGTTGAACATTTTTAAAATCCTTACCATTAGTTGTTCACAGCAAAGTCAAAAGGTGAACGGTCACTTACACCGCAATGCTACCGGGTCAAACTACTTATTGACAAGCTGGGAAAAGTCATTACAACACTAAGTCAACGTTATCAGTCAGCAGATAACGTATGCTTACGTTTCACAACTGAAACGTCATTTCTAGAGGATTTTGTCCAGACACAGGATGAGCCAATTACCGGCTTCTTAGATTATTTAATTCAGCAGGTTACAAGTTACAACCATTGCAATAGCAAATTTAATTGCTTGAAGTTTTATCAATCTTTCATTTCATGACAGCGTAACCAAACACTGAATCGAGTTTTACGTGCGTATCACACAATTACAAAAAAACTGCTTATCTCTTTACCCGGCAAAGGGACACGATTATATCAAAAATAATTTCGGGACCTCTCCCAGCCAACAAAGCTGGGAGTGGGAGTATGTCCGCAACGCCTGACAGTTATCCCCATAGAACGGTTTTACTCCGCCAATCATCGCATTGAGGCCATTGGATACTGCAATGACAACTTGTTGTTTTTTTTTGGAGAAACTACGCTCGAAGTTAAGGCAACAAGCGTAATAACGTAAATAGCGATCTCGGTACACAAAAAAACGTGAGTGATGGACATCCCAATAATACAAAGAACGGCCGCAAAACAATGAACCATCATCACCAGGATGAGACAAGGGGCAGCAAACTTGGGAGCTTTTATAACAAGTCTGGAGAACAACGCGGCAAAATTGAACGAAAACTGACGTAAGGGCGCGAAGCGTGAGCAGTCATGTGACTCAAAGGGATACATGCTGGTGGCGATGGCATGTGACGTAATAAATGATGAACGAAGCCGTACTGTGCTGCAGGCTAAAATGCAAGAAGGCGTCTGGAACAGCGCTTTTCAACCAATGTGCCGCAGCTCCCTGGTGGTCCACGAAGTTTGTTCAGGAGGGCCTCGAAACATTAAAATGTTACAATATTCCTGTATTTACAGTAACTAACACATTATAGATCAAGAAATCTTGTGATATCTAATGGGCAAACTGAAGTTTTCCATGAACAGTAAATTGCATGTATTGTTTACATTTTGTCCTTTTTCATATTTCAATTTTATTGTTGTTGTTTTACTGCAATATCTCATGGCGGGCCCAACAAAAAAAATTAGGTAAAAGTGGGTCGCAAGCTGAAGAAAGTGAGATGCACTGATCTACAGGATATTTGCAATAAGGTCTGACTTGTGTTAGCATCCACTTTCAGCAATTCAAAACTTACAGCTTCTAGTATTTTGAATTTAACGACCAACAACAAAACTGCAGTCACGTCAAATATCACCTGGACTAGACCACACGCCAGTGCCCGACGATCCCTCACAGATGAAAGTGGCATGTAATTAAATGCGTTCTGTTCCACAAATTGGTATGTTTTATGCACTTGAACTTCAACAACTTCTAAAAGTAAATCTTACTTATTGTCAAAAGTCTTTTCATGCTTTAATAAAATGTGCACAAAAAGCAGTAGTCTTACGAGCATTTGTACTGGCTGTTTGGTGACTGGATCAAAATTAGAAACTGCTGGCACACATTCTGCTGAGAACAAGTGAGGGAAAAGTGGTCACAGACAGTGTATCAACAATGTTGCTCACAGTCACAGTTGATGGCCAAGGACGCACTACGCTGACTGATCTAGATGCACCATGAACATTCAATATCAATATGATTTTAAATATAAAAAAAAAACATGTCTCAAGAATTGACACATGAACACAGGGGCGTAACGAGGTTCGATGGTGCCCGAGACAAGAAGCAAGTTTGGCGCCCCCACGTTCGAACCTGAGGTCATTCGGGAGCAAATGCACTGTATTGAAGTACTTGTGACATTATTGGGATATTTCGGCACCCCCATTGGCGTCCGGGGAATTGTCCCCCCCTTGTTACGCCCCTGCATGAACAATAAAATGGAAATGACTTGACGTTTACAACACAAAATTACTCTTACCTATTTTTTACCATTGTAGGTGAAAATCTTTAGCTCTGTAAAGCAAAACAATTCATAAATTTGTATTGAGATGCTTTGACCAAGATAAAAGGATCCAAATTTCATGAAAGCAGTTTTAACATTGATAAGAGCAGTGTCGTAACAACTATACTGTTGCGCAATTCTAAGACATACAGAAGCTTTTTAATAAATTTAACAGTTTGATTGTATGATACAGTGGAATATGAAGCGCACAAATGCACAGACCACTGCCTTGCACTGTACACTTGTACATGCAAAAGCATTAGTAATTCTGAAGAAACCATTTGTAATTAACACTTCTTGTGAATTGTGCCCATTGCACAAAATAATAAAGCTTATGAATGTGCTACAGTTTACTGAAATAGTAATTGGCCAATGCGTTTTCAGAATTTCTTTCCAAATTGTAATAAACTGTGTGCAATCAAAGAAGGTCATTGAACTAAACGTTTTTTAAAAATTTAGACAAGCCCAGTAAGGCAACTTGGAATTCAATAGTAACTGAACCGAAAGACAGGCAATGTGAGGTTGACTACAGCTTGAAAGCAAAACAAAGATTTAAGTCACTTTAAGTGTTCTTTTCATCCAAGAAAAATATTTGTTATATTGACTGAGCTTCCAAAAAGTTGATTTAAAAAATCTCCATTAGATGGAGAGCACGTCCATTTTACAGGTTTGACAAATGATTCAAGTATATCAAAATTTGGTTTTGAAGGTCAAGACAGTTGGCAACTATCCTAGGATACATTTGCTCACAGCAGTTCTTATCAGTAACCAAAGATGTAGTTATCAGGTTGGGAACCAGTGAAGTTATGCAACCTAGTTCAGGTTGAGGTGCTCTTTCAGATAAGGTACAATGTTTGAAACATCCCAAGTCAGGACTAGTCTCATTTCCATTCACCCAGTTGGACACACCTAACAGAACTTTCTTTGCAAAAACTGATCGAGTTCTTGGCAAATCTATGGGATGCAGATTTATAATCATGTTCCACAACCAGAAAGTCATAGAATGTAAATTTTTAAATGATTAAGCACAACATCACTGTTTTTTTACACAGGGCTCTTACTATTACATGTTATGTCATTAGTTACATAATACTGGGGTCAATTTGACATCTGTGTGTTTGACACAAGGTAAGCTTTACAAAAATTGGTGATGTTTTGTGCTGTTTGACTGGCATATTTTAAACAAACAAACATTTGCAATGCACCACGCAGTTTGATTTGTATCAACATGAGTTTGACAGTGCACTTGACAATATCAATCATCTGACATCACTTCAAAAATTCGTTCCTTTGACCTTACTTGGGATAACAATGGTCCTTCCATGGTTTGATTTTTTTTCGTTGTTTAAACCAGTGGTTCCCAAACTTGTTCGAGCCGTTACCCAAATCAAGGTATCGATTATGTCTTATTACCCTCAGTTAAAATTTTTTACATTGCAGGTCGAAAATTTCTTTTGCAGTGATCGCTCATAATACAGAACAATGTGGGTTTGGTTTTGCGTTACCCTCCAAAGAATCACATATTATCCCCAGGGGGTAATTTACCCCCAGTCTGGGAACCACTGGTTTAAACTGACTGAAATTTGCTATTGCTCTATTTCTCATACACTTGTTTCACTTTACACAACTGAAGAATGCTTTGCATCAAATTTATGAGGTGCAACTGTCTTGTATGCATAATAACAAATTTCATTGCATGCGTATACAGGTGGTTCCAGCTGCGACACTTTTTGAATGCAATATTTTAGTTCTTACATTTCCATTTCAGGAATAGCTGCCAAATTCGATTGATTTACACTTTGATTGATGGAAGCTACCATTCAAATTATTTACTAGCAATCATACTTGCCCTAGTATCGAAGTCCAGATAAAAAGAAACAAGACTAGACTATCAAGGTGAAATGCCTAACACTGTTTGAATATAACTGTTTTAGATAATATGTGCTATGCATTACTTAGTAGATATATATTGGTGCTCATGGGTATAGCCAAAAAGGCACTACCCCCATGGCCTTCAAAATTGGACACAGATATAACAGAAAATGTTAGTTTTAACATATTTTAATTTCCTTATTGGTAAATAACAAAACATAGTTTTCTTGCCAATGCCTTTCCATGTAAATCAACCTCTTCTTCCCCATTAGTACTGTAACACCATTTTTCTTAAATTTTTCTGTAGGGCCCACAGTAGATAATATGTAAAGCCACGCACTTTGAACACTTTCCATACAATGTGTTTTCCTAAGAAAGCAGGATGGATAGCATCCAGTTTCACAGACATCTTGTAATTGAAGACCAAACAAGGGCTGAAATTGCTTAATCTTCTATTTCTCTTAATACTTTTCATATGTAAGTGTACCAAATTTCACAAGACAATGATAATATTGATACACAGCAAGTAAAGATTTGTAGGCTGGTATTGAAAGTCTTAACCCAAGCTACATTTATGTACACAGAATATGTTTCAACTAACCTGCTGTAGATTTATCTGTTCTGCACCACAAACATATGTGTGAGTCTTATGTTTATGCACATCAATGTGAGCCTTATATTTTCAGAAAATTTGATTGCGATTGATTAAAGAAATGTGGCAATTGTTTTCTAATGACATACCAAAGCCAAAAACAATGAAAACATAGTAATATAATGTCAAAATGAAAACTCAGTGGTAAAACAACTGACAAGCAATGAATGAAAACAGCACATTTAATATGCCATTGCAAAGAAAAAAATCAGTCAAATTTTTGTTTTAAACGCATTTATTTTTAATTTTAACACGTTGAGAGCCGGCCTACGGTATATTCGTACTTGGATTTCGGCCTAAAAAACAGCAGTTTTTGGTTGCCTTACCAACGCCCTAGCTCCTCCACCGATTGCGC
>JGI24159J19872_10001070_pt1 | contig 28772 bp, 20 predicted proteins | sample Ectturendosymbi4_FD_19872 | JGI IMG/M metagenome (IMG submission 19872)
TGTCAGTGATTTACGCAAAAATCACATACATCTGAATCAACATACAATTTAAAACATTTCAAAATTTGGTGGGCTGATGCAGCATTCTGCGCTGTCAACAAAATTATTTTTACGAGACACCGAAAAATCCAAAATGCTTTGAAAAATCTCATCATTTCACTTTTTAATAATTTTTTTAAATTGTAAAGAGACTTTATGGACACCCTGTATGTAATTTTCTCGCCGGCACGTTCGTACCCGCGTCACGAGTGGTAATTCAACGAGGGGTTGGAAACTAAAGCTCAATATTTGACGCATACAGTTTGCGTGCTTGCAAGTAGTGGCTGTACTTTGGTCGCCATACGGCGCACTGAAAAGCCTGAAGATTTTGTTGTTACTAAACTGTCTTCTGGAAAGCGTACTAGGTCATTGAAAACGTAGCCGTATGACGACGTATCTCCATCAATTCGCGCTGTGAAGATGAGCTGATCGTTTCGATGCGATCGATTTGAAAAAAGCATGGTGCGTTGTCGTGGTGATATATTAAGAAGTGCTTTGTGCACTTGTTGTTAAAATCCGTTGCACCTGAAGCTTTTCAAATTTTGTTTCTCACGTGACAGACTGGTAGCGTAGCATTTCACCAACTTATTCTTGGCACAGCCCCCTTGACATCCCCAATTCGGTCTGGCTGAAAAAACACGGACTTGCAGCCCGAAAGCTGACCGTCATGGACGTGCTGACCCCAACCGTTGTCAAGGTTACACCCAAGTATGTGCCGGTCCTGAAGAGTCACGTAGTTTCAAAAGTCTTCAACGATGTGAGTTTTTGGTAGGCTTCCTTGCGTTTGCATTTTATATCGTCGTTTTTTTGCTATCGATTTATTTTGAAAAATTGCCACGTGTGAGGTGTTGTGTTAAATGTAGATTTGGACGGCAGTTTTCACCGTATTTTCTTTCATTTGATTCAGTTGTTAGTCATACCTTGAACNAAGTAAATGTAGCGNGAAGGTATTTCGTCAAGCAGTGTGTCTTTGGGAATCGTGACTATCGACGTTAGGAAAGTGAAAAAAATTAGGAAAGTTGCAANATTAAAAANTTTTCAAAGATGATAGAAAATATTGAAAACGTCAAGAAACTGAAAAAAATCCGGCTGTAAGAAACATTTATCCACGTAACGTGCATGCAACCTGAAAATCCCTCAACGGGATTGGCGTGAACATGGGTGTGCAAAACGGGGTGAACATGGGTGCGTAAAACGGGGTGAACATGGGTGCGTAAAACGGGGTGAACATGGGTGTGCAAAACGGGGTGAACATGGGTGCGTAAAACGGGGTGAACATGGGTGTGCAAGATAGGGTGAACATGGGTGCGTAAAACGGGGTGAACATGGGTTTGCACACCCGCGTGAACATGGGTGTGGAAACCGGACCAAATATGGGTGCGCAATACAGGGTGAAGAAAGGGTGCGCAATACAGGGTGAAGATGGGTGTGCAATACCATGTGAACATGGGTGCACGAAACGGGGTGAACATGGGTGTGCAAAATAGGGTGATCATGGATGCGCATAGTTATTAGAACATCGATGTGCCATAATCCCGGTTTGTTCGCCGAACGGTTTTGTAGTTCATGAAATTAGTTGATACATGTCGGTTCCTCGCTGAATTAAAAATAGATGTGTTTTGTCGCCTTTTCCAGGCTATTTTTTTAAAGAGTCAGAGACGTTTGTTCACACACTATACATTTTCTGGGTTTTTCCTATCGCTCATCCTCCTCCTCCTCGTCGCTCGCAGGTCCTCCCCATCGCTCACGTGTCGCCGCGACACAAGCGCGAAGTGCGATTGGTCAATCCTGCCGCTGTGGATCTGATCGCTTACGAGAACAGACTGAAGATGGCGATCGCCGAGTATAAAGAAAGGCTTGACGTCAGCGTTTGGAGGAGGCTATCGCAGGAAGAGCGAGACAAGTGGGAGGCGTTTGTTGACGTAGTTTTTATATATTCGAGGTTGCTCACCTTTTTTTAAACCTTTTCGACACTCTTTCTCAGAAGTATGAGATTTGAAATGTGATGGTATACATATAAACAAACAAAAAACAGTGAAAATTATTTTTTTGTCCCAAGGTTCAACGAAGAAGGGCCTGTGTCATACTTAGACAACCAGAAAGCTCTGGACGAAGCTTTGGAAAGATTGGATTGGCCTGTTTCGCGCAAAGAGTTGGTCTTATTGGTTGACGAGATAACTCAAGGTCCGGTGGTGTTCATTTGCTCATATTTACAAAATGTTTAAGTCGTCGCGGTGTGTTTGTTCGCAATGGCGAGTATTGTCATCATCGCGCAATTTCAGCGATAACTTTGATTGAATGATTTTTTGTCACAACAGTTTAAGTGACGTTTAGTCAGGTGACTTGTGACGCTAAAAAGAGATCACGTCCATTGCTTTCGCACTGCTGCTGGAGCGCAATCCCGCTTTTGGTGTTTTTCTAAACGCGTGACGTTCACGTGACGTCGTGCGGCGTCCTGCGTTGACGCGACGATGCGTGACATCAGCTGATCGCTGCTGAAAATCAAAACCTGGATTGCGTTCTGGAACGAAGCGCTCGATTTCAGGGAAAGTTATGAATCCGCAAAACGATTATTTGTCCGAATGTCCCCGTTCTTCCCAAATCCAAACCATAACGCTGCTGCTCTGGCTTGTTGTCGACAAATCACCCGGGCATCAGAATAGCTTTCCAATCGTGCTACTTATGTGTCTTTTGACGATACGAGGTGCAGTAAAGGGTGGTACGTGCACTGCGGAGATGAATTTAGCAAGAACGTGATGCTGCTGCTTGTATGGAAGTTCGTTCCCTGCTTCGCTTTTATCAAGCACAAGGCCATTAGGTCACCGGAAATGGTTCCATCGACTTCCGGCGATGGAAAGTCACTTCCTGTGTTGAAGTTGAAAGACTTCTTGATCTTGTCACCCGAAAAGCAGCACCAGTTTCGCGATGATCGGAATCGAAGCACCGCGTTAAATTTTTGACTTGTTTGCCACCTCCTCAGGCTGCTGGCCGCAAAATGCGGCATCACCAGTGCGCGGCCGAGGTTAACCGTCGCCTTATTTCGAGGCCGATTCTTTGCGCGCTTGATGCGAAAACGGTCGCCATCTTGTTTTTTTCAGGCGAACGCTACATGCAGCAGTCACGTGACCTGAGACGGACCGCCAAGAAAGTGGCGATGGGTAGAAAGAAAGACGGTGAGCCAGAATCAGGGAACAGTGAAACGACTGACAGCGCCTCCTTGGACAGAAGCTCCAGGGACTCGTCCAGTACACGAGATGGCAGTATTCGCGACGCGGACAAGGTCAGTGGGGGGTTGCGAACCTGATCTGATACTTTATTTAACGAGTTACAAGCAATGCTGAAAAAAATCAATTTCAAGCAGATAAATTAGACCTTCTGGCGGTTTTTATTATTAACCGACGTTTCACCTGCTGCTTAAAATCAATTTCGTTTAGGGGAGCTTCCCGCTGGGATAACGAGAACATTGTGTGAAGACTGTACCTGCTTTTTCATAAAAAATTACAACACTTTCTCTCTGTCAGTATTAAGTGAGCAAAACAAAAGTTCGTGTTTGTTGTCTCCTGTTGAATTTAATTAAATATCACTTCCATTTCTTGTCTTTTATTCCTAGTAGTTTTTTCTGTTTTGGAACGACTGAATTTCTGTTATATTACTATTTACCTATTGGTCTTATAACATGCATTTGATAGGGTGTCTTGACCAGATAACTTGACGGTTTGTCGATGTTCCTGCTTCGAATAAATGAAATAACCAACTATACACAGATTGTACTGTTTGCGTTTTGCTATCAAATTAAGTGCTTTTTCAGTATTGTGTTCTATTTTCTTCGTCTTTCTGCGGATATGTGCAACTCACTCACCGTCGCTAAATACATCTTTCTGATAAAAGCTGTCTCGGCCAGAATAAAGATTTCGTGAGGACTGGATCTGAATTTAATTTAATTGGCCGTTTTGGTTCAACACCTGCTGGTTAAAATATTTCGCAATCGCTAGAAAGTTTTGTGCGACCGCGCGATCAGTAACAACTTGCCGGGATCGCCCTGAAGGTTTTCGTTTAACTGTCCTCCTCCTCCTCCTCTCGCAGGACGAAGACGAGTTCGTCAAGGAAGTTCACCAGAAACTTCGGCGACGCGCCAAAACGCGTCCGCGGGAACGCGTCAAGACGCGCGAGCAGTCGACAAAACGCGCGACCGCGCTTCGCAGGACAGCGGGCTTGTACAACGGGCAGCGCGTGATTGCCAGGTGAGTTGCGGGCCGGGGTGATGTACGCTGCGTCGTTCTAGGATTTTGCCTGACGCTCGCCTGCCTCCGATCGTTCAAGTTATTAACACGGGACTCACACTCAGATTGCTCCGAGGGCCAAATGATGACTTGTAAGGTAACGCGAGGGCCGCATTGTGACCATCTTAGGGCCACTTTGTGATGTGACGCAAAAATGACGGTACCTGAACCTTGCTAGAAACAGCTTTCGCATCTTTGTTTCCTGCAAAAAGTATCGTTACTTACAGGGAAATCATCTCTAGTCTTCTCTTCGTTTAAAAAGAACTTGTTGACTCGCTAGCTAGCCGAGCACTTTTAAAAACCGGTGAATAAATTAAATAACAAAAGTGTTAATTATTTGAAACTTCCCAAAAAGCATCGCGGGCCGCACAAAATGCCCTCGCGGGCCACATGCGGCCCTTGGGCCGCGTGTTTGAGCCCCCTGAGTTAGAACTTGTTGAATCGCAAAAATGCTAAAAAAAGCGTTCAGCTTGTCTTAGCTTCGCATTGACCGCGTTTTTCTCAACCTGTACTAATTCCTTGGACACTCGCACGAATCTGCAGCCGATGACGTATGAGGTTGCATGAATTCGCGAGGTCAGCTGAAGTTCATTCCGGTTTCGGAGCGATCGTGCNTCTGCGGTTAAATTGCTACTCGCCTGGCTGCTTCGTTTCGTGCAGGACAGAGGTTTCCTACCGAGTTGTTGCGTCACCGAAACGTGCTGCCGACTTTGACCAGACAGTGATGCAGCAAGATCGTGCTAACGTGAAACCGACTGAAATGTCCTGCCACCTTGTCAATCTGCAGTTTATTTGATCAAAAACTTGCGATTGCGGGACGAGGGGACCGCCAAGCGAAAAAAATCTCCAAGCTAATGTTCTAGAAGCCGCACCACGGCGGGCCCCAATTCTTTTCATGGTTTGTTTGCGTAAAGTGCGGGCTGGCGGCGACTTCACGAAGTTACGCGTGCTGCAAAAAGTGTGGGGGGGGCTGCACCTTCCTTGTCCCTGTTTAACTGAGCTGCTATTGGTGAAACCAATCTCCATTTTTTTGACTTCGCGAAAACCTGTTTTTCATTTTATTATCTTTCAATGGAGCTGTCGGCAAAATTATTCAGAGCTGTTTTCAACATCGAAAAATGACTGCTTGTTGTTATTGTCACTTCAGGGACGAAATGGACGGTTTTTACTACAAGGGGGCCGTGACGAAGGTCTTGACCGCGAGACACACCCTGGTGCAATACGACCACGGCGGCGAGGAGGGCGTGCCCATCCGGTTCGTCATTCCTTGCACGGGCGCCGTCGCTTGCCCTCCATTGAAGGTGAAGCGACTGTCTTTGACTTCATTGAGTTTCTGTCCTTTCTGAAGTTTCCTTATCTTGCAAATGAAGTAGCTGCTTGCAAGGTACATCAAACGCAGCTCCATACTCATAATTCCTAAGAAATAGTGGAATACAAGTCTTTTTCGTTTGAGATTGCCCTTGACGTGAAGAATAATTAAGAATTTCGGACGTTTTTCGCCAAAATGGAAAATCGAAGCCACTCTTTCAGTCATTCTCACCGTCTAACGTTCGTTTGCCTTGCATTGCTTCTACCGTGTAAGGATTCTTTTGTCCTTTGTCTCATCGCAAAAAAACAAACGGTTGCGTTAGACTTTCGGCAAACAAATACAGGCAAGGAGTCACGCACAATGCTTCTGTCTATTGCAGGTGCTGGACTACGTGCTTGCATACAGCGACTTCGAAAGCAACTCTCCTTGCTACGTTCCTGGCATCATCATCGGTGCTCCCGACACCTACTCCCAGGTTGGTGAGGCAGGCGTCTCTCGTTTAGGGAATGCCCCGTCAGCGAAAACTCTACCGTGACTGAGCGTTCGAAAAATGCACTGTTATGCAGCTTGTTCAGAAATGCTTCTCCTGGAATAACTTCTTCAACGGCATTTCGTTTTTATGCGACCTTTTTGTGCACGTGGGTCAACGCGTTGTTAAATCAAGCGGTTGCGATGCGTCAAACAGTCATCCGAGCAGCTGTTCTCTCTTGTACTCGCGATTTGCTTCACAACGCAGTACGAAGGTAATGGTGTGAAGATGTTTGACGTCGTGATCAGCCAAGCTGCGTTCGCAAATTTTAAGTCTCATTGTGGACGATGCATCCAAGGTTTTTCAAAAGCTTCACCCCACCATCAATTCGTACATCAGGAAACGAGTTTAACCGGGCGTAGGCTGCTGTACGCTTTCAGATCCAAAATCCTGTGAAAAGCTAGTTTTCATCTCGGCAGTTGTTTCGTTTGCTGCCGTTGTTTTTTTGTCAACCAAGCTGAGTGATTTCGCAACACTTTACCATGGTCGACCTCAGCCGTACACTATCACTTTCCGTCTTGGCCGCAGACGCGCAAAAAGTTCTTCACTGTCCTGATGTGGAACGAGCGAAAGGTTCAACTGCGCCGCAAGCAGATGTTCAAGATCAGCGAATCGAGATACACGTTCACTGTGCGCTACATCCGGGGCTGCGGGGGCGTGACTCTCCCGGAGTAAGCGATCGTCATTTTGAACTGTTTGTGTTGGAAGGGGTGATCTGTCTGTTTCTGACATGATATTCACCCACGGGAACGAGAAAATGGGGTTTATAATGTGACTCTTATTTTATGTTAATTAGCAACGGTTACACGAAGAAGAGAAATGCTGTATTTTAGCTTTGATAATGAAGTTTTCTTGCAAACTGTTTGGAAAGCATCGCAGCGAAAACCGTTTACCTGCAAAAACGTAAAGATTTTGTGAAATGACTTTTACGTTTTTCGACTCTGTGCTTGCCAGAAGAAATCCATCAAATGTTCGTTTACGTAGGGTTTGACCTTTGCACTCACAGCGGTAATATCCAGTATGAAAAAAACGTGCAGAAAAAAAGGTTCTCGAATGTTTGAACTCGGTGTTCTTCTGTGAGCTACGTTTTGACAGTTGTGTTTGTCCTTCTCGTTGCAGACCCAGCGTGGATTTTATCAAAGAGACTTCTCCAGGTGTGAATTTCTTATTTTTCGATATTGCCAGTTTCTCACTTGAACGTTTCCCTTGTGCGTCAACTCCTTGCTTTGTGACGTGTTTCCATCCCAACGATCGCGTCTGTTTGCGTTGCTGAAAGATTTCGCCCCGCCCATCGTGTCGTCACTTCCTTGTTGTGACGGACGTCTCGTCTCATCCAATCCTCGCATTGCAAAGTGCGGAAGAAATCCGTGCTTACCCAGACATCTCATGCTCTGCTGAACACGACACGACCTGCGCATAGTTCCTGTAATATATTTGCTGTCAGCAACCATTGCTTGTGCAGTGCTCTGTGCAAACCCGTGCAGCATCAAACTTAACCTGCGTGAAAGGTTAAATATTGCGCTGGTAGTCGCTGCAAACAAAGGGTTGCGATTCAGACAAATGCTGATCACATCATTGCTTAGTCGTGGTTTTGCTTTCAAAGTACGGCGCGTGCAAGTACCTCAACGCTAAGCAAAGGTTACCAAGGTCAGCAAAGATGTATTTCGTGTTTTCCAAAATAAAAGTGGTAAATGATATTTTTATGCAGATTTTTCGAGCCTTGATCTCGCGCGTTTTTCGTTGTTCGGAGAGCCGTAAGTTCTCTTCAAAGATAATCCTGATAGCAGTGTTTCTTTTCACAGAACCAGCAGACGTCATTTTAATTTGAAATACCTTTGTTCAGAGATCACAGAACGACCGAAACGGGTTCACGTCGTCGTGGACTCGGCGACATCACCGTTCAACCTGACCCCGGCCGCTTCCTCCTCGTCATCGGCAACCTCTTCGAAGTCTTCATCTGAGTCTGAAGACGACGACCATGACCGTGAGGAAGAGCTGGAGAGCGGTCATGTGGATGAGGAACCGTCGTCGAGACACGCTTCCTTGCCGCGGCAGAAAACGTCCGACAAAGATGACAACCTGAAAGAGATCCGCAGCGACGTCGAGCGGTTGCAAAACCAGCTGGAGGAACGCGCTAGAGAGCAGCAGGAGCAGCGAGAGGTTGGCTGCCGCTTGCTTGTGTTGTGATGAGCGTTGGTCTCATGATCGATCACGTGGAGAAAACTGTTGCGTAGGTGGCGGCATCGAACCCCCACAGCAGCAGATGATCCATGACAGCCTTTTCCAGTTTTCGCTTATGTCAAAAAATGTGGTCGCTCGTGTGAGCGCTCTTGCTTACTCTTAGTCTGCGCCAGTGGTTCTTAATCGGGGGTCACGCCTCCCCAGGTGGGCATCAGTGAATTTCTAGGAGGTCGCAAGCCCTCACGCACTCCACAGCATGGAAAGTGTGGTAAATCAATTTGCATTTGGTTTTGCAACTTAATGTCAGGGAGGCTTGAGACGAAGGAAAATTACCAAAGGGAGGCATGGTAAAGAAAAGGTAATAAACGACTGGTCTAAACCGAACTTTTTAACATTACATTGTTCTGATTTCACAATCAAGTCTATTGAAGATTTTGCTTTATATCTGAATATAATCGAAAGAGGCAATCGAATTTAGAGTGCTATTGGAGAGTAACTAACGGACAAAGTGGTGGCAACCTTTTATTTCGCCTAGCATTGGCTTGGCAACTTCTTCAAGTCATCAGGTCGCGCAGTTGGGAAACTGACCTGTGCTCCTGCAACAACTAAGTTGACCCCTCAACTTTGCGGAATCTCTGTGCAATCGTAATCGAGCAACGACCCCCCTACATTCGGTTCCATGACCTACGGTATTCTACCGGAGCTCCTGCCATCCAGGATTTAATAAACGACCAATCTCTGAATGTTTCAAAACGCGTTGGGAATACAATTTATTGACGTTACATGAAATTTATTGCCTCTATGATGAGTGTGAATAGTCTTTACACTCGTCCGTTTCCTTAATCACAAAGTGATGCGGTCTGATTTATCTGTGATTGCGTCATCAACCTGTATGATGTGGTTTTGTGAAGAAATTGCGAAGTACGACGTTGCTTTTCGTTGGTCATTTCTCACAGGCAGTTTTAACGGATTAATTGCGAGGGAACTGGTTGGGCAATGCACGTTATTACGTTGCCAAGCGATTTGGAGGCTGATAGAAGCAAATTTGAATTTGGATGCCGCCGCAGCGCGTTGTTGAGATGATCGGATTGGAAGAGCGAAAAGTAGCATTTTGATTAAAACAGCATGCGAGCGGAGGCTACTTCACATGAAATACCCTCATTGTCTCGGTGAGCAACCACTTAAGCGCTGTTGCTTCTCTTTTAGATGTTGCAGAAACAGTCGAAAGATCTGGAAGAAGCAAGAAATCTAATCGAGGAGATGAAAGCGGTGAGTTTTGAATTGCTACGTTTGCCTTTTACCGTGAACTGTGTTTTTCCAAAGGCGGTGTTTGTGTAGGCCGATGCGCTTGCGCAAGTGGTGTTTGCGGAAAATGGTGTCGTTGTAGACCTAAGTGCTCGACTGCAGCCATTGGATTGTATCGTACAGCTTGCTGTTGGACTGCAGAACTTAAATAAAAAGCGTACCGAAGTGGTTGCAGTTGTTGTTGTAAACCAATTACTGTATCTGCGACATATAATCCTGGCGTGCGTGCACAGAAGCAACTTTTTTCTATGATCTTTTCTCGATTTTACTGTTATCGCCCATAACACAAAATTAAATGCAGTTTTGTTTTCTCTGTAACTATTTTTTCGTGGTTCGCAAAATTGTAAACGTTCTATGTAGAGGAATCCTGGGATTTCAGAACAAATTGCTACCCGCATGTTTTAAAAGAATGTGCTGAGTAGGTCTTGCAGGTTCTTGTACTAATCAACTGGTTTTTATGACGTTTTAGCACGATAGCAGAGCTGATAAAGCAGTCAACACTGACCGGTGAGTTTTCACAACAATCCACAACAATTCATCCTCCATACCCTTCAATCAGTGTGAACTCATCAAGAAATATTAACCGGTTTTCTTAATTTTGCTTCAATTGTGATTGGCATGCGTGCTTAGATCTGTAGATTGGTAGCAGTGAATGCTTTTTCATTCTACATTAGTTTGCACAAAATGACTCAAAGAAAGTAGCAGTCACGACAAGTCCATTCACAATCTTAGTCGTCGTCTTTTACTTGTTTAAGCTTCAGTTACTCTTCAAACACTTTGCATGCTTCCTACCTGCTTTCTCTGAACGCGTTTTTTAATCATTTCTTAACCAAACAAGCTCGCGTCTATGCACGCCTCTTGCGGCTTTAAGTCGGTCTCGGACGAATTTCCGAATATCGGCGGATATCTAAGATAAATTTATGAGTTGAATTTAATGTCCCACACAAAACAGTAATCAGCGAAAGCTTTGCCACCTGGTGTATAGTTCTGTTGTTGTTGAATCCTTCTTTTGCCAGTTAATAGGCGTTTTAAACAAAGCAGAAATTGGAGATACCTGTTGTGGCCTTGGTCTAATCCGTGTTTGCACGCCTTTGACTAATCGGAATCTTGCGTCGTCGAAACCGAGTTCATTTGATCAGCTGACCGATTTTCTTAACGCATGCAAATTCGCAAAAGCTCATGGTTCTGCTTCTGAATGCTTGCTTTGTTTTGTGTGGTTGACTCCGCCGCAATCAGGTTTTGCAGCAAAGTTGTTCATCCGGGGCATCAATTTTCTTCCAAACTTGTTGCAATGGCACGAACGCTTGGAAAGCAAACTTTTATAACTTAATTCCGGTTCCGTTTTCTTTGTTTCCCATTCACCGAGTTTGCAGTACATGAAGTTATAATCCTGTGCTGCACGCAAGTTAGCTGACAGCCTCAAGTAAAGGGCAACTTTTGCAGGGGCGTTCCGAGGTCAGGTGACGCCCAGGGCAAGAAACAAGTTTGGCGCCCCAATGTTCGAACCTGAGGTCTTTCGGAGCAAATGTGCTGTATCGCAGAAAGTACTTGCGACAGTGTTGGGCCTTTTCGGGGCCCCTCAGTGAATCAGCGCCCGGGTTATTGTGTTCTTCTTACCCCCCTCGGTACGCCCCTCCAACTTCGTTCACACTCCCACAAAAACTGTTCGACTTAAGCAGAGGCGCGATTCTTCGGTGAGATTTTTATTCAGCCTTGCTACGTCGGAGGCAGCCACGCGCTTTTGGTGAAAGGATATTGGAGCAAAGCATTTGCGGTGTTGATTTATTATTGCCCTCGTCAGTTCTGACGTCACTAACATCACGCTGATCATTTGTGTCGTCATAGAAGGGTGCTGTGAATGAAGGTTTCAGTGCATGTTTTTTGCTTCTTGTCACTGTCTTGCGATTAATCTTGAATGGAAGTTGGAAATAAAGTTGAAAGCTTCGTTGACATCAGAAAAATTCACTCATGAAAAGCAGCAATGTGGAACCTTTGCAGTGTTTTTCGTTGAGTTAATAGCTTAAAATTGTTAATTAAAAAGCCTGGGGTTTTGAAGTGGCGCTGCACTTGCCACATGTTCACGAGTCTATTCGTCGACAATTTCACCTCGTTTTCCAATCAGTACAAAACAACCCGCACTTACTTCTGATCAACAGGTGGAGCAGCTCCAGCTCTTCCACGACCACTGACGTGTCGCCGCCACGTGATGTCCCGGATATGGATCCAAAACGTGAGTCTGCCTGGGCCAAGTGTTTGCGATGTTACACGCCTCGATCTGCAATTCACAGAGTGATTTCGTCGCAGCGACATGTTGTCACCCAAAACATTCTAACTACCTGTCCGATTTGCTGTGGATTGTTAGTTTTCTAACGTGTTGTTTTGGTTTATCGACTCGCTCTGCATTGTGCGCGTTCCGCTTTTGATATTTTGATACTAACTCTCTGCTAAAGCGGTTTTTGTCTGAATAAAAACGCATTCGCGGCGAAAAGCAACATCAAACAACCATAATCGTCTCAATTTAAAGAAAGATTACGACAAAACAATCATGAACAAACCCCTCCCCAAAAATAACGTGCAACGATTTGGCGAACGGCGGAGTTGTTTCGCTTACGATCCGTCGCAGCTCAAGCGCGCATTCAAAAGAGGCGTTCGCCTTTGTCACAGTCATTGTTTGTTCTTCTCAGCAACAATAGATACAATGTTCTCGTTGGAAGTCTGCCGAAGGTCGAACGCCGGTTTGCGGCCTTGAAACACGGCGTTTGGGATTTAATCTAAGAATAATGTTGCTTGATGTGGGTCTAGCACAGGCCTCGCGTAGCTATGCTCCTAAGCGCTTTGTTGTAGTTTACTAGAAAAAATACGAGGTGAAACGTAGTGCAGTGCATGTGTATTGGACAGTGGTTTTGTCTAACCTGCTGTGTAATTTCATTGCTTTAGCTGAGTCACCTCATGTGGTCATTGCTGTGGATGAAAATGCTGAGTCAGTGATGGTTGCCAAGGGCGACGAAGGCGTTCACATTTGTAGGTTGCTGTGAGAGTTGCAGTGTTCTTGTGTTGCTACTGTGTTTGAGAATGACAGCAGAGGTTGACGCCTTTGGGCCGAGAAGCGCTACAGCGAATCGTCCCGGCGAAGATGTAACGAAATTAGGAGCGTTTTCTATTAAAAATGGGTTCTTTAACCGGCGAGGTGTTGTCGGATGTTGGCGCTGACTTGGAAAACCGCCCGACAGCGTTTTAACAGCGCCATAACAACCGAGTTAAAACACTGTTTTTTTTCCTATTTTGTTTTTGCAAAATTCTTCGGCCAATTTCAAGTAATAACATTGTGTTGAAGCATCGGTAAGCGTTCGTCGTTTGTATCATTGTAGGTTTGTTTTGCTCGCGCTTTCTGTCCAGAAGCTGTGTTTGCATTTTGTTATTTTTGGAGGGGCAACCTCTTCGCAATCGCTGTCTCCGGTAATGAGAAACTTCTCCAGCGTTTGCGGTGCAAACGTAAGTAAAGCTTTTACAACAAATTACGCACGTATGTCGTGAACATCTTCTTTGAACTTTAATGGCTAAACACCAGAATGATGAGACCCGTGAGGAAACTTCAAATACGTTACTGATTGGTTAAGAATTGGAATCCAATTTGAAAACACTTTGATAATAGAGTTTTGAACGCACACTATACTACGGATCTCTTACTTGCGGAACGCTGGAAGAAAATGTTCTTTCTTCTGCTCACGTGACGGCGTAGTTGCGCAACCGGAACGCAGCTCTTTCGAGAGCGTTGTACCAATCATCGCTTAGTTCTGCTCGAAAGTTGACCTTGGTTTCGCTCAGCCGCGATTAAGTGTTTAACTGGATTCCAAACTTCACGTTTTCAGCGAGAGAGCCACCTGGCGTCATTTCCGACCCGAAGAAGGACGAAGAAGTGCTCCACAGATGCCTGGACGACGGATGGTACTGCAGGTAAATGCGCAATGCTGTTTGCAGTTCTGCCTACTACTCAAGGGTGAAAACAGGTGCACAGAGAAGCCTTGACTGGAGACAAACAGCTGATCGGGGCAAAACTGGGTTCGCGGGTCAAAGCTTGCGACGATCGAGTCCAGCGCTGATTTGCTAAACGCGAATTCGCAGACCGCCAAATGCAACTGCTCTTAGTTTCGTTCGCATTTTCGACACCAACCAATCAGCAGCCGATACGGTTTCCGTGGCAACGTACCTGTCAACACTTGTGCGTGTTTTCAACTAAAGCGCGACCTTTCCTTGCAGGGGAACGATTACTGACGTGCACGATGACGACACGTACGACGTCGCCGACCGAAGCAACTGTGTGCAGAGAACGAAACGCAGTGACGTCATTACTGATAACGACGACGCGAATAACGTCCTCGAGGTGACCAAGAAGCAACAGCTAACTTAACACGCACGCGAAACGACGTGGCGTCTAACTTGTGTTTATCTCAAAATGCGTGAAATAAGAACAGGAACTGTACTGATCAGTGGTTTGCATTATCGAAGCCTCAGAGATTCCGGTCAGAACGTAATAATTCTCTCATAGAAAATAATTTTTCCATTGAAATTTGTCAATAGATTTCTTGCTTATCTCACGTGTGGAGACTTGCTACTTGAATGCAGATGTGTGGAAATTTGAATCGTCGCGAAAAGATGAAAGTAGGGCCTGGCCGACTTATTTCTCGACAGCTTGCAGCAAACCTAGGGCTTTTAATTGTCTCTCACAGACAAGCGGCGAATATTCGAAATCAAAACTTTGCATACGTTTGAATAACCCAGTCTTTATGTTGCTAAACGTTTCTTTTTGTCTTTTCGTATTTTAAAACGCCTGCGATCAACACGGTTGTGGCGGTGAAAGCGACCAGTGTGTTTGAAAAGACGCCGCACTTCTTCCACAGGTTGATGACAAGGTAGTGGCGGTCTACCCCCACTTCCCCAACTACTTCGCCCCAGCTACCGTCCTGAAGCTCCGGCCCCATTCCTGCTTCGAGCTGCGCTACTACGACGGTACCCTGGCCCATGCTCCAAGGGACGAGGTGAAGTCCTTTTGAAACGTTGATCGTGAATAGGAAGTTACAGTAAACGGTTGCTTAGTGCAAGTGACATCGAACGCCGAGTAAAAGTTCTTGCATCGAGTGACTATACCGCTGTATTATTTTTGTATCGTTATATTAATTTTATTTCCTTTTGCTTGTGTTCTTTCTGACGCAACGATAATATCAACCCAAGTTTTTCTTGCTCACGCAATCGTTCCGGTATATCGTCCGTAATTTCGCACGAATCACGCGATCACCCCCCCCGTTTCTCGCCCTCAGATCTACAAACTCGATAGGGACAAGTTCGGCGATGACGTCAAGTACATCAACCAGTGTGAAAAGCGTTGGATCGGCGAAGCGGTGGTTGCTCGCTGTGATTCGAACGGACAGTATCAGCTGGGTGAGTCGCGTTGCCAACCGATCGCGCCATCCACTCAGTTTTTGTGATTTCTGCGGAAAGGAGTAGTTCTGTGAAATTGAGCTGACATCCCCAGTGTCAATCGGAGTTACGTCAAGAAAGAGAAATCTTTTAGTTGCACGCGACGTTCGGCGTTTTTCGCGCTCCTCCCCACGAGCGATTATTTTTATGCGATTACTAGTTCGACCTTAGCTTTTTTATTTTCGCGTCAAGGACAGTTGCGTCATCTTCTGTTTCGCAGACATCGACCAACTGCATTTTTCAAAATTAGTTGTAGCGTCTCACCGTCACCGGGTTTGTCCCGTTGCACCTCTTTAGGCAGTTCAAAGCAAGTTCGTGCGATGGTCGTTTTTTTCTCGCTAATTCAATCAAAACTTTTGCATACTATTTGTTTCTTCGGCGTTATGTCTTGGCATCAACTTCACCGCATCGGTGCTTTTCAAGAGTTCGTTTGAATCGTGTGCAATGATTTTTTGATTTATCACTTCGCCGTTTCATACTCTATGCTTGATCCACGTTACACTAAGTATAGTAAGATCGAGAGATGCGCGTCCGCGGTTTCCTAGCAACTAGCAAGCAGTTGTATTTCTCTGAAGCGCTTTTATAGAAACAAAAAAATTGGAAAGCCTCGCTTGTCTCCTGCTATGGAAAAGAATCCCATCACAGCCAAGAATCAGACACTTTGATCTTAACAGAGGAATTTTTTCGCCAACCTTCTTCAGCTCTTAGTGAAATAGAACCTGCAAACAAGACGAACACCTAATGCAGGATGAAAGATCCTTCTTGTCGTTAATTTCTTCTTGCCGTTTAATTTGCAGCCTCCTGCGAGAAAAGGGTCGGGAACGGACATCAATACGTTCTGCGCTGGGCAGATGGCAGCAGCAGCGTCCAGAACCTCTATTCGATCTTTGGACCGTTCTCGAAGCGACGGAATATTAACACTGGTTCGTGTGTGACATTCAGTTCTTTGTCCAAGTTTTTCTTGCCTTATGTGATCAACATTTCAAATGGAAAAGTAAGAGTGTTTATCTTGCCTGCAATGGTGCTTTGATTCGCACCCTGGCCTGCCTTAGAATGTCAACAGTTGTTTTGTTTTTTTTCATTCGGTAAATGCACGTGGTGATGATTCAGACACTGGCCTGTAAGTGTTAACAACACCGTCTTTTCAAAGGCGTAGTCGCCAGTGTTGCCCGTGCAAATTTTCCAGTGTTTTTCAACGAGATGCGCTTCTTGCAGGTGATTACGTCATCGCTGTGTCTGATCCGGTCGACTTTATCTACCTCCCTGGACGAGTGACGTCAGTAAGCGGCGATAAAATCAACGTCATTTTCTGCAACAGAAGGTAAAACATATTGCCGCGTTTTGGTTTCTGCTTGCACAAACCTTGGTTTTCGGTTTGTTCAATTTTGCATCTGATCTAAGTTCCGTAAAATATGAGAAACAACCGTTAATGAGTCATATTGACACGGGCACAACCAAGCGAGAGGACGCTATTAGAATTTAGCCGCCCCACTTCGAAAGACGTGTTACGCGAGACCAAAATATCTATGCTCCTTTTTCAAACTGATAATTTCTTTTCCGTACCTCGTCAACGCCGCATTAGGTAATTACGGCGAATGCACGGCAAAAAATTTGTTACAATGCTCGAATGTTCTGTCACAGACAAACAGCGCTGGTGCCTTTGTGCAAGTGCATCGAAACTTCATTTGTGGCTATCGATTCAAACCAGTGCTTCTCAACCTTTTCGCTGAAGGGATCCAAATCCAGACCTACGACTTGGTTAGAGAGCCGCACTAAAAAACTTTCAGCACAAGTCAATTGACACGTTCTGTTTTACTGCAGAACGAACTCAGTTACACAGAATATTAGAGGTTTTATTAAAAGACTGCTCAGGAGCGCACAAAGGTGCTTGGGGGGTTTCGTGCGGCTCGCGGAACAATGGTTGAGAACCACTGGCTTAAACACATCGAATAAATTTTTAAAAAGAAACAACTGGAATCAGTTAGAAGTACTACACTAATGAACGCCGTGACACAGTGGACAAGTAAATGTTACGACTTCCTTCTTTCAACCTCATTCCTAGGAACCTGATGCTTGCCCGGCCTTGCATGTTTTTGCTAGATCGAATCGAACCTCAAGAAAAACGTGATTATTTTTGCGTATTTTTTCAGCTCGGAAGTCGCGATGCCTTCGCGATGCTTCTGGATCTCGAAAGAGTACCATGACCTCGCTGCCGCTTACTATCGAAGCAAAGAAGCAGCCATCAGTTAAATAAGTGCAGGCTCCCTGACAGATCTACTTCGTAGTTTTGTTTCCTCTTAAAAATAGCGACAAAACTTCGCCGAATGCAAAGCGGCAAATGAAATATATTGAGGTTTGCTGAAAGAAAAACGTGTATTTTTGAATCGCTTTTGTGCTTAGAGATTGTTAGCCTAAGCTTAACTGCGTCAGATCGCGGCATTCTGACGACTAGCAACGTTGTAGATTACGTGGAGCATGTGTCATTGCACAGTGAACAGTAACAGTGCCTTTAGTGGTTCATGAACACTCTTCTCTGGGCGTTGTAAGAAGGTGGCAGATGTCATTTCGCGATTTATAATGACCGTAGACTACCACTTAGACGCCAGACATAGCATTGGGTCTTCACTTTGGGATTATTCCGAATCTGGCCACAGAAGATTTCAGAAATGCCATCGCCCAAGCTAACCCCTGCTTTTATATTTGTGCCTATTTCGCGTACCTTATGATGTCACAATTGTTCATTATGCCTGTGGCTGCTGTTGCTCCTGCTGAGTGGTTCCTGTAACCAGTGTTCCCTCGAAGAAAATTTTACACGCAGCAAATGTTTGTTTTCGTGAGCATGAATATTTTAAGGATGAGTTATTTTGTGAAGTACCAGAACAAATATAAAATCTTATCGAGATACGAGCAAAACCCATTTCATTCAAACAGCTTCTTGTTTTTGTGCTTTTCCAATGTTTTGGAATGTTGCNCGTGCCCGAAGTTGGGATTTCACTGCGCATATGTTCTTGTTGTACTGCGCAGTTGCGCACCTTAGAAGGGAACATTGTCTGTGATTATGACGTCACTGTGAGAAAACATTTTGAAGCATATTATTCTAATTTTTGCACCAGGTTCGCACAATTCAGGGCATTGTGACAAAACAACCGGAAGTTCTAACACAACTACTTAAAAAACGTTGGCGCAACTTTGATCTGCTGCAAAAAAATGGCTTGTGTTGGTTCTTGAAAGGCTGCGTTCATCAAAGTTGTACATTTCCGCCGCTTCACAAACACTGTACCGCGTTCGCGTCAATCACCAGAAGAGTTCTTCGTTTTCTCAGCTTGTTCTTTCCTCAACGCCTCAGCCTGGTTCCGTGGACTATTTGTGATGTTCGCTGTGGGACCTGGTGTCGGGGCGAGAAATAGCTGAGCTACGATAGAAAAGTTAAAATATATTGATGCTAAGGACAAATGAAAACCGACATTCGAACCGTTTGTGGTAATTTAGCTTTTAGACATCCGCATACTTGCGCTGTTTCATAACCGGCTGTCTCGCCCAACAGAAACATTCCTTCGACCACTCATGTTTGACATCGGGTTGCAATCTTCCGCGTTATTTTCGTGCTGGACAATTGTGCACGCCTGGTTTCGTCAACAGACACGCATTTCCACGTTCTCACTCACTGACCACAGTACAAGCACGCACGCTGGAATTACTGCAAGCGATCTCACTATTTTCCGTAGCCCTTCGACTTTGTATCCCATCTCTGTGTTTTATACGAGTTCTGTTGCCTGATTTAGACCAAATAAAATTTTAAAGGTACAGACAGCGTTGTTGGTCGTATTGGAGGATTCGGACTTTCTGTTCCATAAATACCAAGTCAAACCTTCGGTGTATTCAGTTCCACATACAAGCAACTAATGTTACGTCACGATTGATCTGCCGAAAAATCCGACCGGCACGTTGAAGTTACTGACTGTAACTCAGTGGTTCTTAACCTGGGTTCGATCGAACCCCAGGGGTTAGGCGAGTCAGTGTCATGGGTCCGGCGTAGACCCGATGCATGGTTCATTTTGTGCGTTAATAGAATATACGCCTATTTTTCAAAGAAATGATTTGTTCCTCTAATTACGAAGAGTTCGGTGAATGCACGGATCGAATTTGCGGTGATCAGTACCTTCAAAAAGGTTAAGAACCGCTGCTGCAACTGATAATGTCGTAGTCTACAACACTTCGCAAATCATTTCCTTAAGTTCCTTTTTTTCAACTATATCGCGCATGCGCGACCACCTTTTCTGAAGGTACTACCTTTTTTGAAGGCACGTGATGAAATTGTTGCGTAGGAGGACCTCCATCTTCATTACAAATGTCCGATGTGGACACCAGCGTCACTAATAGATTGTGGTACCTACTTGTTCCTGCTGTAGGTTTGGTGAAAATTGTCTGTTTTTTTTGCGGGAAAGAGGAAACAAATGTTAACCTACCGGGCATTATGGGTGTCGTTAAACCCAGAACCCTTGGTAGTCCACGAAGCATGGTAAAAAGCTCTGTCGATATCATCATGAAACGTTCGATTTAAATAAAAGCTTAAGGTGTCTACTCAGTAGGCGAAATGTATACTTTGTAAACACCATACAGGTTCTTCTTGGTTATGGAAAAATTTATTCATTGGGTAATGAAGCATGACCGGGAAGAAAAAACTTTCTTTTGCGCAAGTTGTGGGTTATCATTTACCAGTTCAGTATTTGAAAATCGCTCCAAACCTATTTTTGAGTTTGCACGGGACCAAAATGAGCTGTGGGTCCTTGCTTTAATTTTTTTCCAAAATTTGTTATGGGTAACGAGTTGGTGTGACTTCTTCTGGAACGGCCGCCATTTTTTAGAACTTTTTTCGCATCAAATAAGCCTTTCAGGGTAACTTGAAGACAAAGCTCATTGTTTTTTGGGGGTAGTTGTTGGTCTGAAACGTACTGCACGGACAAAATTCGCTTTTGCTAATGTTCAATTGCGCTAAGTTGATAAAAACACTGCCAGCTGTGTTTCGGCTTGTGCTTGAGTTGAGTTGCAGTTTGTCAATACGGCAGTTAAAAGGTGAAAGCTGTTGCCCAGGTACCAACTGCCGCTCCAACGCATGTGTTCCAATTACTCCATTGCACGTTTAGTCAAAAGCAAAGCGATGTCGGTGAAGACAAGAGAAAAATGGCTGAACGTGCTCTGGAAAAAGGTCTTGGTGACCTTCCCGGAAAGAGTGAGCTACAAACTTTGTCTGGTTTTACGTTTGTACAGTTGTCTTGCCACTGTTTCAGAAAAACGATCTGCAGTGGTAGTTATCGAAAATCAACAAAAAATAAACTTAACAAGCAGCTTTCGCAGGTGTGTTTCTTGCTGACAAGTCGGCCCTGTTTTCCAAACTTTTGATTTTCTCTATAAGTATATCTGGCAATTTTTCAAAATAAGTTGCTTCAGCCTATCATTGCACCTGTTCAGGCTGCATTACTCGGTGGTGAGAGCACACACTGCTCTATCGGATTTCATTGCTTTTAAATTCACGTGTTGCTGTTCTGAGCTTTTACGACAGACATATATGTTAGCACATATCTAGCAGTTTGGTGCCGATGCTGATAAAAAGGGATAAAGCAAAACAAAGCACGTATTGATACATTACATTAAGAACATCTGTGGACTTCACACTTCGCGTCTGATCTAAGTCTGTAAATGTAATTGCACGCGCTGCGTAGAGCTCTCATATACCGCAGCGGTTATAATTTTGTTTGCGATAATCTCATTTCAAAGTTCTGAAACTTTGATCCAGTGAACCTTAGCAAGCTTAATGGGAATACGAATGGCAGTTTGCCACTACACACAATGGGTGGTGTACGCATTTTCATAACCGTTTGTGCTCTGGGTAGGGGCGCTGGGGCAGCAGCTCTGCGAAGACTTGAAATACCTCACGGTCAACAGCAATCTCAGATACTGTAGTCCTGCTGGATCCACAGCAATACGGGACCAAGCAAGGTCGGAGATTTAATCACGTCACCTCGTCCTTGGTTGACTATTGGGCCGTTTCCCGTGGATGTAGCCCTGCTTGCCAATTTTGGATGGGACATTCTGGTCGTATGGTCGAACCAACGTTGCTAAGATCGCTCTAATATGAGGACAAGTGACGCGGCATTCAGCCGTTTACGAATTTGGCAGGTGCGAACTTTGTCGCAAAGTGTCAAGCGATGAACACTTCGCAAAAATCCGATCTCTGGTACTTGCACTTAAGATGGCACTCCTTCAATCATTAGCCAGGATTCATGGCCATAGCTGATAATTGGAATAAAGACCAGTTTAAACCTGCCGTGAAACTGTGTTGTACCCAGAAATATTTGCTTTTAACATATAATAAAAAAAATCTTGCCCCCCAAAAATATATTTTGCCCACCAATCCTTAAAACCTGGCTACGTACCTGTTGAACGCTCCCGTTGTGTGACTGCAGAGCGATAAAGCTCAGGTAGAACTGCGTTTGCTTTACCGATTCGCGTATCAATCTTCTTGTTCCGGCTTCTGTCACTCCACACATGAATACTACCCTAAGGTACTTGAACGTCTTCACCGCTGCAGTGTATTGCCGCTTCCTTGCAGCATACACTGCCTTGGGTTTCTGGAGAGACACAATATCTCGATCTTTTTAGTGCTGGTTTTCATTCCTGTTTGGTCGCACGCAGCAGAAAACCGATCAAGTGCATGTTGAATGCCCTGTTCACAGGATAGGGGAGATTAGGGACCTTTGAGGCAAAATTTACGTTTTGTTCGATAAAATCCCTGCTGCTTGCCGCAAGTGGCTCAACGTTGGTTTCCGAAAAGTGCAAAGGGTCCCCGTTATTTTGGTACCAAAAAGAACCAAAATATATTAAAATGTCTNAATGATTGCACTTTAAAAATTGTTGAAAAAGTGGCCCAAAGGTCCCTAACCTAAGGGACCAATGGCCCATGGCTGACGGANCTTTGGATCATGTTGTTTTGTCAGGTAGTTTCATGACAATAATTACAGAGGACAAAAATATTTTCGTTTATTTACAATGAAAAATGAAACTTTTGCTCATTTACCATAAAAAAGAAAAATGATAGTTTGCATTTCNGCAATAAAGAACATGAAACGCAGTGGAAATGCAAGTTTTCTTCATAACACTTATTTTACTTAGCAAGGAGCACGTCTGCTGTTGTACTTTCAGGGTCATCCTAACCATGCATGAATACTTGTATTTTTATTACAAACTTTCATTAGACAAAGATAAGCCCAGTGGCTCCCAACTGGGGTGCCATTTACAATACACAGGGGTGCCGCGAGCTAAGTTTTTCAATATATCACAAAAAAAGCTGTTTTCAAAATGTCATCAAACCTTAAAGAAAATTGCTATGCGTTCGCCACTGGGTGCCGCATATTATATTTGTCTTCAGTAGGGTGCCGTTGGCCCAAAATGCTAGGGAAACACTGGATTAACCCAGGATCCCTCCTGTGACGGGTGTGCATGTGCATGTGATGCTAAATAGAAAGAGAATGCGAAAAGAGAGTTTGGTCAACAAAACGTAGCCAAAGAAAAACTGAGCGTCATCTGTAGGCCTACCTTTCAATGAAGTAAAGAAATAAAACTATAAGCCGCCCTTGATTATAAGCCACACGAATTGATGAAAAAAAAATTATAAGCCGCGGCTTACAATCGAACAAATACTCCAGTCTATGTAGGATGGCAATTTTGGTTTTCTGCTGGATTGGAAATCTGTTAAGAAAATATGTAGGCCTAATTATATTTCACCGTTGAAAAACAAGTTAATCCATTAGCCACACACCACAGACATAAAACCTATCTGCTTTGTCGCCATATCTTTTCTGGATGCATTCAGATCCAAGGTGTCTGTTTTTTAGTGTCAATTGTGTATCTCCATGGAGTTGTTTGAGGAATATTGTAATCAAGTCCAGCCTCACGAATGCTATTAATATATTTCAACACATCTTACCGGCTTTTCTCAAAGTAGTTTCATTAAACCTTCTGTTAACGTTCTTACATTTTTTAGATGTGACCATATTTCATGAAAGTGCTTTGCACCTGGTCTACGTCTGCAAAGCGCATGAGACAAAGAAGAAAACGTAAGGAATGGATTATTATGGACCCTTTTTACAATATTATGAAATGGGCAATCATACAAAGGACCTTTGGTCATGGTCCAAAGGCCCTTTATGCAAAGTGGTCCAAAGGTCCTTCATCCCGCCATTTTTATGCTGCTACTACTGAAACATTGTTACTTACTTATTTTAATAAAAACTCTGCTGTCATTCCAGACAGAATTGTCCCTTCTATTAGCAAACCAAACAACTGACAGAAATCTGCTTTCTATCATCGGATATCACAAAAAGTTCAGACCCTTCAAAATATACTTTTACTCCATAAAAATGCATTTTCAACTATAACTGCTTAATGACTGGACCAAGATCCTCTGCATTACACATGACAAGTTGACGACTACTAAGCATTTTTACGCATAATTTACGAAGCGTTACCATATGTCATTTATGATAAAGACACCATGGNCCAAAGGTCCTGCGTGGCCATAGGTCCCTAANCTCCCCTACATGCAGTACCAAATCGTACGCATAAAGCNAACGGTTGATCCTGCAGCTTCCACCAGTGACACTCCCGTTGACTCGGCTGTTACCGTCTATACAATTCATACAGGGTATGAAGAGGAGTGATGAAGGTTGTGATTTGTGGAAGGTTGTGATTTGACACCGCCGACATGGACACAAACCTCTGCGCAGGGTTACAATTACCTGATGTCAGCAACAGGCGGGTGTCAGCACAGTAAGGAAAACAAGATACAGCTCAATAACGCAAAAAAATGCATAAACCACCTACAGGGTGACCTAAATATTTTAGAAGTGTTTTAAAAGTGGCATTAAAAATCAAGCCGACGATCACACTGCAAGTCCCTACCAGCAGTTGGTTGATATCACTCAGACAAAGTGATGAGCGAAACAGTATGGTCAGGTATTTTTGCAGGTGTTGATGCTGCAGTACGTGTCATCGTCTGACTCTGCTTTAGGGACGTAAAACCTTTATTTTAAAAAAATTATTACCATCACAAAAATGTCGAAGGGAGAAGTTCTGCTTTTTCCTGCACGACACTTGACTTCTTTCCGGTTTTTGTCTTGATGTTTACAAAAATTTGGCTTAGACCGCGAAATGGAATCTACTGATCTTCTACTAGGTACAGCTTTATGGTTTTCTGGCTTTGGACATATTTGAAAGGCAGGCAACCTTCACTACTAGTCACGCCCTAACTTTATCTCGTCTTATTGAGTGAAACGACAAAGGAACGCGTTGGACAAAAGAAGCTCAGGCGATTTGTTTTGTTTGTCAGGGCTTTGGATTTCGAAGTGAAACTACAGCGAGCAGCAAAATCCAGACGAACGACCGACGCTTGGTCAATGTCGGTCAAGATGTTGTAAGGAAACTTGAATTTTGTGATCCTGCCAGCGAGAGTCATTTTGTAATTGAATTTTTCATTTTGCGTAGAAACTTCTAATCGCTGCTGAGGTTGCTTTGCATTCGATATATTTTGAGAAGGTAAATAAAGTTGGAGAAATCTAGGCCAGCTTAGAATTTGATCCTTCGCATTGATTCTGAAGGGCTTTTCAAAACAAAGCACGAAGTGCTACATTTCAGTGCAATGTTTTGAAACTGATCTCTGCCATCAAACCGCAGTAAAAGTTCATAGCAATCAAACAGTTGCCATCAGAAGAAATTGAACCTATGCCTAGAAAAAGAAAGATTGCCAAATATTTAATTAGGTAAGCTATGCTTTTGATTTTTACTATTCAAATTCATTGATGTGTCTGTTTGATGCGATGCAAATCTTTTCAGCCCTTTGGATATCTCCAATTCCAAATGGCTGAAAACCAACGGGTTAGAAGCGAGGAATCTTACAATCATGCAGGTCCTGAATCCTGCAATAGTAAAAGTTAAATCACATTGCGTTCCAATGCTGACTTCCCAAGCCGTAAAAGAGGTTAGTAGATTCTATAGCTTGTGTAAATCATTTGCCTGTACGGACGCTGACTGCTTTCAACTAAGAATCGAGTGGACAAAAACAGTTGACAGATTTAATCAGCAAGACTGCACCGAAACACTTTCGTTCCTGCATTACAAAAAATTCACGCAGTAAGACTTCAGTCCCAACTTGAAATTAATTATGTTCAAAAAATTCGTTCTAAACCAACGATATGAAATTCCTTTCGTATTTTCTACAGGTTCAGTTTCTTGCTTAACAGTAAAACTTGTCTACATCTATAAAACGTATCTAAAACTTATCTATACTTATTTATACTTATTTATAACTTATCCACATTCATCCTCGGAAAGTCGTTATAAGTTCAGTTTCCTGTCAAGACCAACAATATTTTTAGGAAACTATATTTCTTTACTCTATTTAAATCCCAGCTTTGATAATACATATAGGACACAGTCTCCAATCCATGAAGTTTGATCCTCATTAATAGGATCTAGCGGATTACGACTTAGCATAGAATCTTTGCAGCAGTTCGCAGTGGTTTGCGCTCGCCAGCATCGACTGTTGTCACTCAGGTTTTGACGGTCCAAGGAAGGAAGTGCAGCAAGGGCTACACTCATCTGCTTGTTGACGTTCATGAGATTAATTTGAAAAAATACCAAGCTGATCTGAAAGTTGTTATTGAGGAATACACCCGAAGACTTGATCACTTTTTATGGCGAAAGTTATCGCAGCAAGAAAGAGACAGGTTGGTGTGGCCACACCTGAAAATTTTATGTTTGAAAGGATTTTATTTTGGTGTTTTGTCTTTGCAAGAAAAACGTTTTTTCTACATATTGGGAATGGATCACATTTTTACAATTTTTCGAACCTAACTGCAACAAAACGGATTTAATATAAACAACTTTTCAAAACGAGAGCGCTACCAAAAGTTTTTTTTAGTAATTCAGCAGTCTGATGCTTTCTAAATTTGAACGTTGCCACTAACGCAGTTGACAAAGACTCTGAACAAATCTAACCGGCCCGAGATTTACAACTGAAAATGCAATTTGTGATCTATGCACCTTGTCAGGCTCTGCAGACTAGACCTGTTGATGATAAATCATCTCGAGTCGAATAGACTTTTATGTTGTTGATAATACAGGCGAAAACACCGTCAACACAATGTACGCGGGAAAACGCCGTGGCCTTAGTCGGGTATTGTACGTATACAGCAAAATGAGCTCAGACTAGCAGCAAAAACCTTACTGGCAGTATGTGCTCAAACTCATCGTGCTACCTCTACTCATAAGCGTACGGGAAGGCATTTTACTGGGGGGGGGGCGGAACAAATTTGCCCTGAAAATAACAATTTGCTCTAAAAATAAACAATTTGCCCTGAAACTAACTTTTTTTGTTTAATCCGAATTGGGCCTGAAACCTTTTGTAAATCTATTCTACATAGATGAATTCATTTATAACGGCTTCGTATGTAACGTCAATTCGCCTCCAACGTTGCATTTTGTTCGGTCCCGATGGCATCTTCTACATGCATTTCAATTCACTTATTACTTCAATTCGACAATAACGTTCTTTATACAATCCCCTAGANGTGCCGTTGTAGGCAAATTCTGTAGTTACCTTGCTTGTTAACTCAAGGGNGTTAAGGTCCTTGCGTGTTGGGTTCTCCCTGACAAGAAACTGAATGGTAATTGCCTTTACTGGCTGAATATACTGTATAGAATATTTTTTCACCTTGTCCTGAAAAACAGAGTTTGCCGTGAAATTTTCCACTGTATTGAATATATTTTTTATCATTCAGGATTTTTGAGCAACTTGCGCTTATCCTTAAAAACAGAGTTGCCCTGGAATTTTTCACTGTATTGAAATATTTTTTGTCATTCAGGATTTTTGAGCTACTTGCGTTTGCCCTGAAAAACAGAGTTTGCCCTGAAATTTTTCACTTTATTGAAATATTTTTCATAATTCAGGATTTTTGAGCAACTTGCGCTTGCCCTGAAAACAGAGTTTGCCCTGAATCAACGGTATTGAATATGCATTTTTTATCATTCAGTATTTTTGAGCAACTTGCGTTTGCCCTGACAACAGAGTTTGCCCTGAATTTTTCAAGACAGGGGGCGGACGCCCCCCCCCCGACTCGTACGCCTATGCCTCTACTCACGAGGCCGTTCCCGCTAGACTGATTGTCATATATGCAGAGTATGACCAGGTAATGCAAACTGGTTTTTCTGATCAATCTCCCAGTCCCTATGACAGTTTATTTTTTACTTTAGTTTCCGCGCAGCAGTGTTGACTAAAAATACAAAAAATGTTGCATGATCTTGCATGCAATTATGCTTCATATTTGATGGCCTTTGCCATACCTTCTTAAATTAATGTTGCACATAGGTTCGGAACATGGGCAAAGCTAGTGGGCAGCCACGATGCTACTCCCACTAAAATTTAGTGATGTCACATTATGTGCTCCCCAATATTTTTTTTTTTTTTTTATTTTATTTTGTTTCACTAGCATTTTACCCCAAACAGAAAACTAAATGGTTAGCTAGAGGCTGTAAAAGTATCTGTCTCCGTCTTTTGTCTGCAGTTAATTTTTATAGAGAAATGTAACAAATGACCAATAAGGTCTATGGAAAGCAAACACTTGAAGTGAACTGTTATCGAAGTAATTGCATATTCATTTGAACCCTGGTCATACATGAACTAATGTTCTTTTGCACAGATTTGGAGCAACGTGGCCTGTTTCGTATTTTCAAAATCAAGTCGCCTACCATCAAGCAATGGACAGAATGGGCTGGGTCATTCCTTATTCCGAATTACAAATTCTCGTGGATGAGATTTTCCTCGGTAAAAAATTGCACTGTTTTGTTGCTTAAAATCCTATGTATTGCTTGCATATGCATATACCCGCCATAGCGAGTATACAGTATTTCAGGACTTTCAGCAATAAACAAGTTGGTACCAAGAATCAAAAATAGCAAAGTTGTTCCTTTTTTGATAAACTAACTCAACCGCTCGATATCGTAGGTTGCTCAACTCTGTTCGAAGGTTTCTTGTTCAAAAAATCGAAAAGCTGCTTCTTAAAATTATCTGCACGTTCTGACACCGACTAAAAATAATAAATCGCTACTAAATGTGTTTGCAAAACATTTTGTTTTGGAAGCTATTATTTGAATCATAGAATCATGCATGCAAATCCTCTGATACAGTGGGCTGAACATTGCTCTGTACACTTTGTTTTTCAGCTCAACTGTACTTAAAACAGTGTCGTATGTTAATCAACTCAAGCTCCCAGGTGAGAGTGCGCTACAGAATTCTTCTGCATATTTGCATGACATCCTATTGTGTATTGCAACGTATTTGTGCTTAGAATAGTCACTGCATATGCATTTAACGTTTTCGCATCTTGAAATAAAGCTTATTAGTAAAGCACCGTGATGCAGAGCATCCTATTGGGTAAAATTCATAACACATTGCAAACCGTTTAATGATATTTCACTCTAGAGCAGTGGTTCTTAACCTTTTCATCATCACGCCCCCCTAAAGTAATTTTACCTTGGCTCACGCCCCCCTTACTTTAGATATGTTGTAAAAACTCATGTATCTCTTGGTGAATTTGTTTAA
>JGI24159J19872_10001071_pt1 | contig 28755 bp, 23 predicted proteins | sample Ectturendosymbi4_FD_19872 | JGI IMG/M metagenome (IMG submission 19872)
CCTATGGTTCTGTCTTCAATGCAGTTGCAAAAAGTGTCTGTAACCCTGTGATTCCGCCGGCTTCAATGCCTCGTACTACGTGCTGTTTTGTCTGTTTTTCTCGACCTGCTTTCCGCAGAGATTGTGTGTTCATACTGTGGACTTCGTGTCTGCTCACAAACAAATAAATTAAATTAAATTAAATTAAATGACGAAAACCTGCGAATAAGCCATTCTCCAGGTGCGAAGCCAGACACGGCGCATTTTGTGCTCTACAGCGTCGTCAACAAACACATTCATTCATCTGACTTACAGTAGGCTAAAACCACAGGTGAGAAGCTGTGAGCTTCATTGACGGCACATTTTACTGCGTCTGACGTTTTTCAAGTTTCGTTTCGTCATCTTAGACGTCTGCCTGCATGTCATGTCTTGCTCAGTGTGATGGATACCGTACTTGGTATGTGGCCTCGCAACAATCAGCTGTTAATTATAAGAATGCTGCCTGGTTCATCTGCACTGGATTTGGGAGAAGGACAGTAGCAGTTGGCCAGTAGATTAATATCATGAAGCGAAGGAGGCTTTGCCAAATAAACAACTAATGAAACAAAAGGAAGAAAAGGAATCGGCGACTCAGTTGAAGCCTTTGGCGCAACAGCAAACACTACAATTATAATTCGTCAGAGTAGCGAGTCGCATATCCCCCGGATGACCATGCAGCGAATTAGCTACGTATCACCCAATACACTGGCTTTTGGCATATGTTCTGCTTTGAAACGTTTGCAAGCAAGAACCATTTTAACAAAGTAACATCCTTACTTAACAGAAATGCTGTTTTTCATTTATTTTCATTTGAACGTGAACAGCCCTGAGGAACATTTTGATTCAAAAGTTTCAAAGTTTGTTACGTAACAGTATTATATAAACTTTCAGCACGCTGGCGCCACATTGCAATTTTGCCGAAATACATGCATTTTTGTAATTTCCTCGAGTTCTGCGTCTTTTATTCATTGCATTCAGGCCCTTTTTTCTTCATACAATAATTTAAAATCAAACGAGCTTAGCCACTCCCTTACTCCATGCCTCACCCAGTTCAATCTCATCTGGTGTAGGTAGCTGAGGCCAACGAATTACTTTTTTTGCAAGGAAAAAAAGCTGTCTAGATCCGCTGGTTTTTATTCACACATACATAAGAGCAAACGCTAAGTTTGAAGTTATTCGATCTCGAAGTAGTTCAGGTTTAGAGGACATCGCTAGATATAGCTTTTCAAAGATACCCCTGTGGTACAAACGTTATGCTGTCTTTAGGTCAAAACAGTTACAACAGGTCACTGTCGAATTGAGAACTGCATCTGTAAAATATTAGCTTATCTAGAGGACATGTTAATGCAGTAAAAAGTTCCAACTTTGAACGTGAAGTATTTTTAACCATGTTTAGCAATGATTACTCGAGTAATGGGAAGGTTTCAGGCTTTACTTAGCTCAAACTTTTTATTCTAAATGTTTGCTTAAGAATTTATTCTGGGTGGATTATTTACTGTGCTCGGTAAGGTCTAGACGAGTTTTATAGTCAGTATTTTGATTGAAGAATAGTTCAGATGCTCTTTCAGAAGTTCATCTGTTTGTGCTTCTGTGTCCTGTCCCACAAACATGTCGAGGCAAATGGACAATTTGGAAGCAGAACTTATTTTACTGCATATAGTAGGTGAGCAGACACTTAACCCTTCATCAAGAAATGCATTCACCACAGAAACACTTTAACAACTATCTAGATCAGTTCAATAAATCAAATGTATTTATTTCAACACAATTGAGTCCAAGCCGGAGCCTGGTAGGAACTTTCTGCTTCTAATTCGGCTTCAATCGTAAACTCAGAAAAAAAAAACATATTTAAAAAAAATTAGATGTGAGGAGTTTTAGCATAAAAATTTTAACTGATTTGTCTCAAAATAAACTCTACCTCCTGAAACATAAGTCGTGACCGACTTCACAGGTCGCAGTAATTGAAATCGCAAGAATATTTTTATCAAATATCGCGAATAAAAATTCCTATGTTACGTAGTTAGCTCACACTTACAACATTTCTTTTAGTTGCAAAAAGTTTTGAAACAACTAAAATCAGACTTTGCTACACAAATCTTGTTTTTTGTGTTACGTTTACCGATTATTACAAACATATCCTCAAATTGACGGAATGAGGTAAAGTACAAAGAGAAAGGTTTAGTCATATTTTTCGTAGAATACCTTTAAATACGCTTGTCAAAAAGAGATAATGAGCTTTAAGTTCAAAATATTCACTTTTGCCAACTACTGCACTATATCTTATTCAAATTTTGAATCGATTCAACAGTGGTAAAAAGCGTTTAGCGGAAGAAAACGGCAACATTAAGAAAACGCTTTGGGCTAAACTTGCATTCTTACCAAACCTTTGGCTCTGGCTGTTTTGCAGATGTGACGAGGTTCCATAAAAGACGTATTTTGAAACTTGACTGTTCTTCGATCTGTCTAACTTTCTTCTTTCTAAATAAAAATTTTAGAAACTGCATGAATTTGAGGTGTATTGTCACTGATATCTTTCTTTTGGCAACAATTGTCGAGCAGGCGCACCTCAAGCTGCGTTATGTCTTTCTCGTATCGTTTATCAACTACGTGTTTTGGTCTAGAGACAGAAAACGAGTTGAAAATTTGCGAGAATGCCAATACTAATTTTACATTGCACGTTAATTTCGCGCATATCGGGTAAAAGTTCATGCAAAATCAGGCGCGTTTTGAATTTATTCCGCGTCATAATCCTCATACGCTTTGTGCACAACAGGTTGGGCGAAGTTGTCCAGAAACAAGGGTTTATTTTATGCCTTCATGGGCCGAGGGTCCCAAGTAATTGACTTGCTTCTTTGAAACAAGATCAGGAAATTGCTAAAAGCCCCAATCAATGCCACTTCATATCATGGAAGCAAAAAATGAAATTCTTTTCAACTTCCGTAAAATCAGCTACCACCACACCATCATTTGTGCAACGGTGAGCCTCACAAAGCACAAAAACGTCACTATACAATGAAAGACGGCTGTTTTAATAAGTCCGCAAAAATAAATTCTTATTCTTAAATCAATCTGCGCTGAATGAAAAGGCCTTATGTCAAAAACTGGTAATACGGGATAAACATTTAGCACAACAGCAAAAATAATTACTATTGTACAATGTGTTTAATGTTATAAATATATCGAAAATTTAATTACGATTTGGAACAACGGTATATTTGTGTTGCGGACAGCTAATCTTGCGTGACGCACCTTCGCACCTTGCTGAAGAATTTAGGACGAACCAAATTTTTCAGACATTTGCAAAATTTTAATCACAAGAGCACATAATTCCTTTCACGACCGAACTAGCCGTTTGCATCCATGATAAACCTAAACCTATGAAAGCGCTTTATCATCTAGTAGAAACCCTGACCCTGTATAACATTCACTGCCCAGATCAATCCCTTATCTTCTCGAGTCTTTAGTTTAGATGCTCATATTTGACATATCAGATAAGAAAGCGAATGTCGAACTAAACAGCTTGTGACATGTAGCCTGTGCTGTTGTAATTGACATACAGAAAAGTTGCCGGTGTTGAAAGGTTCAACTTGCTACTAGCCAATCAAGCAATATTGATTTGACAGGCCATTCAATGCCAGTTCATACATTTTTTCTGTTGTAAACCGAGAAAATTCTTCGCTATACAAACTACTCATCAGTCATATGCAGTTATGGATGAATCGGAACTTCACATTATCATTTATCTCAAATCCATTTGACAAACTGATTCAAAAACATAAACTCCAAACTCCGAAAAACGCTTTGGACGAAAGCCCAGAAAATACACATTTTTCCAATAGTTCCAGACAAGACAAAGTCATCGAAAACATTGCTTTAAATAAAAAATTCAATATGCGGACCTTGAAGTAACCTGTGCAAGGTTCACACGAGTTAAATTACTTACTCTCTTTTTCTTGCTTCGTTGCAACGCATTCCAACAGAACGTTGGCAATCACGACATTCGTTTCAATTTACAGAAATACTAGTCCCTTCGAAGCGATCGATGATCTTAGACAGAAACGACTAATGGTGGTTTTATGCTTTGGGCGAGAAACAAGGGGTACAATAAGGCAATAAGTCGACCAAGACATTTTAGCGCGATTCAAGCATTTCAATGTGTCAGAGAAATTAATTTCTATGCCAAATCAAAATGAAGAAATCCAGATAGTTCTTCAGTGCATGTGGTTCTCAAACTTTTCAAAAAATGTTTTCTCTTGTTAACAAACAGGAAGTGTCGCGGTTTTACATGCTTTTGAAGGAAAAGCATGTCAGTGTGTATCAGTTAGGCAACTTGTACCAACAATTTATCAACAATGTTATGCTCACACCTAACATTTTTCTTGATTTTTTTGATGCGATTTTGTTTCCAAAACCACTAAACTTGCAGCCCCTAATTGCTACTAGAATTTTTTAACTACCTTTCAATATATCATTTTTCGGATTTTGAAACATTGTTAGGCTTTAACGCTTTTGCGTGATTTTTGTGATGTCTAAGCATGGTCTTCGTCATTTATCCCAGAATAATGCAATCTATTAGTGCTTGTAATTTTACTGGCAGGAGACACCGAAATCACAGCAGACAAGTACGCAATTGTTATGTCACAGAGAGATAACAGTGATGCATCAAAGCTGAAGCGAAATGAAAATCTTTGAACACGGCGTCCACCCAACGTCACCAAAGGCAGTCGGCGTGCAAGACAACAGCTTCTGAGAATCTAGGCTTGTTCTTGCATAGTGCCAACGGTTGGTCAAAATCGTGTCTCCGCGTTTCGAATGGACCGCACCGCCGCCGCCTCCGTCGAAATACGTCAAGTTAAATTGAAACGCGCAGGAAACCCGCGTGCGAAGTGTCCGCAAGGCCCGTCTCGCCTTCGTCGCTGTGCGCCAACAGGTCGTGGCACCACGACGCCAACCTGCCACCTCATCCCGTCCCGAACTTGGTCACGAAGATGTGAGAATCTGGACAACCCGGTCGCAGGCGCGTTCTCGTCGCGAGCGAATGCTTCGAAGACAGGAAAGGTGCGACATCGTCGACCGCATTCGCGCGTTGCTCGCGTGTTTGACGTTACTGCCAACCGTAAATATGCGTTTGAAATCCGATTTACTGACGAAGGGCACGCGTCAACCGCTACTGTGACGTTACTCGTCGGACAGCAAAACATGAATGTTGTAAGCGGATGCACATGCTACGGCCGCTTCATCAGCTTATCGAGCCAGATCTTCAGGCACAGAAATCATTCTTATTTCTCTTTCACCGGTAATACGTCTTCGCGCGTAATTAAGTAGTCGTTGGTCTTCATCTTGTAATGTAACCTTACCTTGTCGCCTTTTTATGCAACACGTTGTGTTCATTAATTTCGAGCATTGCTTAATGATTTTATGAATGTATTTGCTTAAACGTAAAAAGAAGCTTAACATTTTTGTATATAGAAAAACAATGTACCAGTCTCTGGCAACAAAAAAACTAAAAAAGATAGTCGGTTTTGACACCTGAAAATTTCTTATATAGTCATCTGCTAAAATGATGAAAAATGCGGTAGCAAGGTTCATACTTTATTGTTGAAACAGATGCAAGACGTTTTCAAAATTTTGACTTGAAAAATAAAAACGACCTCTTTAAGGTTAGCTTTCTTGGCAACAATGCCTTCCAAACTTTTTGGCAAGGTGCAAAACCCTGCTGCTTCTGCAAAGTACAACGCTGCGCAGTGAAAATTCTTTTGCAAACACAGCCTTAAAAATACAAATTTGATAGCGGTTCATTTCTAAATGATTTAAAAACAATTTTTCCGATGCAGGCTTGGAGAAATTGCAGGGAATAACTGTGTGAAAACACACCATGACCATTTTATCTCATAAAAATCAAATATTGCTAAAGACATTCAGAAATTTAGCCTCAGCGCAGGCTTAGTGCCGGAAGCAACCTTAATTACAATGAGGTGAGCCCCACCTGAAATGCTTAACCAATTAAAAGCATTTTTCTTTCACAAGGAAATGCCTGTTTTGGACTTGTTCGCTCCTACCTCATTAATTCTTAGCGCACAGAAACCCCAGCAACACAGGTGAAAGGGTTTGAGAATTCCAGTCCTGATTGAGATGCAAACTTTTTTTTAATGTTACGATTCAATTCCGAATCGAGAATTTGATTTGGTTCCGCATCAAGGGATGAAACGCATGATTCAAACGTTTTGATTTAAACTCTCATTTCAAACAAACTGGAAGGCCTCCGTTAAAAACTTTCAACTTGCCGTTTGGAAGTGGTTATAATGCGTTGACTAGGGTTCACGATTATTTGACCAGATATTATGCAGCGAAGTTAGCAGTTTTGACAGCGCACATCCGTACGCATGAATTGCCCCCTACTAGCAATCTGATGGAGGAGCGCCGTTCTTTGACGAACGGGTTTTGCAAGTAAACAACTCCTAAACTACACGAGCTGGGTTCTGCAACAGAAACTACGTTTTTAGTCACCATGCAGGCCGCTGGCGCGGCCAGACACCTCATCTGCTGTGATGGACAAAATGGTTGCTACCTCATTGATGCTCCTTGAACAGGAACTACGAGACGTCGGAGATTAGTTGCAAATGAACACTGATCACACAACAAATTCCAATTTTGAGAAAATAAACTTTCACGTGTAAATAAAGGCTTTGACAAACTTCCTGGGCATCAATGAAGAAGAAAGAATACCTTTAACTTTTTTCATTTAGCACATACAAAAGCACTTCTATTAAGGCTGGAGACTCGAGAATAGAGGGGGGTTGGCTGCACAGGCACAAATAAAAATACATTTCAACACCATCTCTTCCAACGTGTTCGTGCAGAAAGAGTAAATCAACAATTTATTGCCTAGAAAAGTGAGAACGGGTTTTGTTTTTCCTGCAGCACCAAAACGATTTCAAAAGGGGCAATTTGAAAACAACGGATATTAATCTTGAAATGAAGGGCCCTGAAGATGACATAAGCGCAATAAAAATTATTAGATCATGCCCATGCTTTATCGTTCTCAATATATGGCAAACGTATGTCGTCATTTATTGTTTATATTGAAATAAAACTTCAGTTACAATACCAAACACCTTGTCAACAGTGTCGGCAAATGGCACAAGACAACGTTTTGTTTTGTTCACTAAAATATGGGAAACGAAACCTTTTATTTTGTGACAGAAGTTTCTAATCGGGTTCAACACTACGAGAGAAATCCTTTGTGTAGAAATTAAACAGGAAAGAAAGTTTCGCAAGTGTAGTCATTATTGTTATTTATCTCCCAGCAACCTTTGTTTGCGGGCAGTAGCGTCAAATGTCTTTTACGTGTTAGTCTAAAATGGCCACAGTGTTGCAAAAAAAGGAACAATAATTTGCGTGCTTATGTTCACCCGTGAGTATTCTCGCTTTTTTGAAAGGTGTTTAAACTGTGCTGCTAGCGTGAAGCAAAACACTGCTGACGATGTTGCCTTCTGCTTTGATTATATTGACCGTCGTACTGTCCCTGGATGTCGCTCAAGCGCAGAGTGGAGATGGCGCGGTTGATGACGTAGACACGCCAATGACATTCGATTTCAACTACAAGCACAAAGAATGTTACTTCTCAGTCAAAGGTTGGTAGAGCTTGATACCACCGAAGCTTTAAGCTGAGGTTGCTTGACAAATTAAGAGGTATCAAACAATATGTCTTTACACTTTGTCCGACAGTTGCCTCAAGACGCCCATGGGTCTAATGCAGAATCAATCAAAGGTGACAGAAAACTGAAAAAATGGCTTTGTCATTCGAGGAAGCATTTCGCGGTTTTTGCTTTTGTTCTACCGTCGTTTTTACATAACGACTTCCATCGCAAGTCCTGGCTTAGTTGCAAAATGCGAATATGATCTTGACTTGTAGGAAGCAAAGGAAGCAACGCGTTCTAATGATAAGCAGAGACAAAATCTTCAACAGGCACAAAACCCAAACCCGTCGTAAATTGAAAGATATTATGCTATAAACGTGCGCTCGAAACATATGATAAAAAATCTAAAAAAAAGAAACAAATTTCGTGGCAAAGATACATGTTTGACAGAAACCTGGGCCTCATCATCATTCCGATCTTCGCGAACATGAAAAACCGCGTCATTTGCAGCTGGAAACTCGATGTCTTTATTGTTTGTGACTTCGGGTAAAAACGCAAACTACAAACAATCACGGTAATGTTATCAACAAAACCAGACAATTTCAGGTACATGACAATGTTATCATCACAGTTGAATGACTTGGTATGTTATGAAACCTTGTTTTCTTCTAACACAGTGCAACCTGTGCCTGGCTTAAAGTTTTCCATTACATTTTACAGCAACACGTAATGCTAATTTCGATAAAAGCGGTAAGTTATCGTAACCTTGATATAATTAAGTTATATCACCTTTTTCATATTATATTTGCGTTGAGTAAAAGATTGGATAGCATTTACGCATTTTTATCTAGGCATCTTTGAAAATAAAAGAAAAAATACGCAATAGGCATATTTGAAAAAATACGCAGTAAAGTTTGGGCAAGTGAACTTTTCAGTTCTGACAACGAATTTCCTTTTGTGGTTAAGCTGTAGAAAAAGCGAAATAATCGATAGCTGCCATAAAATTCATCATCTTAGATCCAGCACAGGGTGTGGGGTCGTTTCCACTCATGTTTGACAACAAAACGTAAAGCTTCTTAAAGCGACTGCGCAAAAATGTAAAAATATCCTGACCCACCTTCGCACCCATCAATGGGTCACTGAAAGAAAGTGGTCCCGGGCTTGAAACACCCCAATCACAGTAGAGCTTTACCAAAGCAATGGAAAAGAGGAACTAAAGCTGATAAATAATATTGAACGTTTTGATTATACGGCTCATATTGAATGTCACGTGTACCACGTCTCGTGAGAAGAGAATACAGCCTGAAGTTTGGGGAGCAATTTATCCTGATAGGTCAAGATTCGAGCAACACGACAGAAATATTTTTGTTTTCTTTTCAAACATCAACGGAATTCGAGCCGAGAACAGATAGGTTACAATTTGATGGATTTATTTTCGCATTATTGAGGAGTGCCTGGAATCGTTGGGGTCACTTCGAACAAGTTTGTCCATTGAAGGTCACTGCAAGAGACGAAGCACGGTTTTTATTTTGAAAGCAAAATGGGTTTGGCGTCGATCGGTCGACAAACAAGCAGGGCTGACAAATAATGTACCCGGCCCTGTTACTACAAGAAAAAAGCAGTTCTACTTTTTTTGATAGTTCGCAGCAATTTTTATAAAGGTCTGTGGCATATCGTTGACTTTTGATACGTTCTATCGTTTGCATTGACTGAGCTAAGCCTCCCTGAAATGTAAGGGTCGCCCTGTGAATGTGGTACTTTGAGAAGGTCGCTCAAAAAATGAAAACAGAAACAAACAGAAGCAAACTCCAATCAAAGCGCTTTTTAAACAAAAGCAGGAGTTCGGTTCAGGTCACAAAACCTTCCAAAGCACTTAGCGTTTGCTGACGTACAGCCGTTACCTACGTTTCCCGGTCACTTGCGACCGGAAGTATGTCTCAAGAACCAGCCTTGAAGCTGCTCATATGAAGCGTTGCAAAACATAAACTCTTGCACTTTCGTCGATGTTTGACATTCTAATGCTATAAGACTTCCTCATTAGCAGCAATGAAAGGTTTAGTGCCACGCCAGAAATGCGTCTTTAAAGGAGGGTTTTCAAAGTCGAAACTGGCCTACGACTGGAGAGGAGTTTAGTTATTATGCATTTCCACTGAAGCACAGCATGACGCCCACACTGCTTGAGATGTTTTAAGTGTGCCTGACAGAGCTAAACACACCCAGCTACAAAGGTTTCAAGTTTATTCAAGCATTTTACAACTCATATATTATTAGTACATTAGTATGATGCAGTCACACGTTTAAAAACGTAACCTTTGCAAGAGTTTAACTTAATATAATGTTTAAAAAGCAAGAAAACTCAATTGTATAACCGCTGCCACAAAACTGCTTTTTTCGTTTTACCCCAGAAGAAGTTACAACAAGCTGCATTGCTGTTGACCACGACGACGTCATTCGAATAGCGCGCATATGCAACAAGGCATCTATTGACTATACTTGCGGTGCATTTTTAACTAAAGTTACGCTCTCGCTCTGGAATATTCTGGCTACGAACAAATATGACCATAACTTTTTTGGTCAACAACTTACCGGCAATACTTGCAAATTGGTATTGATTTCAAATTATCTTTTGTAGCTAATGAGATCCGCAAAATATGAAGTACCTGCAATAAAATCACAGCGAGTATACAGTAGACGCGTTTTCGCTGATGGCGTCAGACAACCAATCATGATGCAGGTAGTATGCGTAGGTCGGAAGCCCCCACTACAAAATTTTTTCGGACGCCCTTGATTGACATTCAGAGACAACTGAAACGTCTTTACTTCGCAGTGAACAGGCTCGGTGGCACCATTGCTCAGCGCGGTGCACAATTGCAGTGAAAGCTTCTTTGCTTCGTACTTACAGTACTGTATGTTGATCGATGAATGCTTGTTGATAATGGAACAGGTAGAAGCATTCTGGTACTGAGCGACTGCGCATATCCTATAAGAACTTTTATCAAATTTGCATTACATACCCAGGAATGTAAGTGGTCGTCGGCATCACGTAATCTTTTTCGTGAAAACATTTGAACAGAAACTTTGCACGCATTTTTCAACGACGCGCACCTCCATTTCACTTCAGTGTCTAAGATTTCTTAGTAGTGCCTGGACGTATGCCCCGTGCTGCGTTATGATTATGCATTTTTGTGTTCAGGACTTTGTTTACTAACCTCTGTGAACCATTGATATGAGACAAGAAAATTTTTGGTTNTAAAAATAACTAAAACTTGCAGAAGCAAATCCGGTCAATGNAATCAAAACGAACACAACAGACANTGTTTTGAATCTTCAAACACAGAAAAATTCGATGNATGCTGTTGACTGTGCGCAAGCAATTACTTCATGAAAAAAGAACTCACGTTTTCAATCAGTTAGAGATACTTTAGCAAAAATAGAGAATCGGACGAAAACATGTGTTTTCAGAAAAGAACCTAAGTGAAACGTGAAAACTAACAACTANTGAACTTTTTGTTGAAATGCTCATCAATTCTGCGATATGTCTAGGAACGTGCAACTACAGAGGCAAGAAGCACGAATTGCTCGACCAATGGATGACTGACGATTGTCATTTCTGCACTTGTCACGATAGAAGAGGTGTTTTGTGCTGTAACACGTAAGTAAACACTTTTTCATTGAGTGTTTGTGGTTTATAGACTGACTGATAGTGTAAAACCAACGATTCAACAAAATAGCTAAATAGAAACTGAAAATAAACGCGTTTATTTGAGCTTTTCGACTTCTAGCTTTAAAATGCCAATAAACTACATTCCAACTGCAATTTTGGGTGATTCAAACCTATGTCCACTTGGTTTCAGGATAAAACTGCCCGTCGATTGGCCTCCAAGGTGTACCCCGATGGTGGACAAGCGAAAATGCAAAGTTCGTCTGGTTCGTTTGAAAGACCCCTCCCTGCCTTGTCCTCGCAGGCTGTTGAAGAGGTCGGGGGGGAAGAACCGAGAAGTGAAGCGCAAGAGATTGCGACATCTGTCGACCCCGATAATAATTCGAAGCTGATCTCGAAACAATATTCTGTAAATAAATATTCAAATGAAACGACAAGCCAACTGCGCGCCATTCCCGGGTAACTTTAAAAAAATCTACGATGCTGAAGAACGTTGTTACTTATCAGGCGAAAGACAGAATCGTGTTGGTTAAAATGGGTCATCAATTTTTGAATTTTCAAAGAATACCGTGAGCAGATATGCTTATCCGACGTATGAATGAGGCAAAATCTTGACTTTTTTCACAAACGAGAAGCAGGGAGAGAAGCAATTTTGTCAATTCTAAACCAACAAATAATAACTTTTTTTAAAAAGCAGTTCTAAATTATCAGGAATTCAAACCGAAAGATTTTCGTAATAAAATAATAATTATTTACTAAGCGTTGCTTTTGATCAACCTTAAAAGACACTTAACTTGAGGAAGCACCCTGCGCTATACAATATTAACAGTTGTTTCTGCGCCAACCGTTTTTTTGGAAACTTCACGTTCACAACTTATGCATTAAGTCCCAAATAGACCATTTAATCGCCAATACAACAAACATACCGCGTTTCCATCTTTCACAGCAATAATTGATTGCTTTTGAACAAGTCACATTCTTCTAAACATTTTTATGTAAATATATGTTTACTGACTGCCACAATTTGATTCATTATTAAGAGCTTTTACTTTTAGTTTGCTGCAATAGTAAATCTGGTGTATAATGCCACAATTTCTTATGGAATCACATTTAGAAAAAGTACAGGTAATTTTTAATGCGCTGATCAGTCGCAGTTTTAATTGAAATTTTCAAATTGACTTAAAGTCTAGAAGCAGCACTGAGACTCTTACCAATGTTTTGATTTTTACTGAGGCGTGATTTGTCAAAATTGGAAAAAGGGACTTGTGAGAAACAAAGTTCAAAAAACACCCTTTAGAAAAACTCAGAGACGTCTAAGATAATTGGTTGTTTTGCACAATCTGCTTAGTGTTTCCGACATTCAAGGGCAGAGCTGACGCGACTCTGTCCACGTCAACTTTACTTACAGTCCAAACGTTTGCTAGACGTTGAAGCACATTTTGAAAAAGACTGATCGCATTAAACAGGATAAAACGGTAAACAATTTCAGCCCGTTATCGCTGTTAACTGGAAGGAAGAAAACGTGCTTCTCAATGATTTCCGTGCATCTTTCTTTGTTTGTTTGCATTGCAACATTTTTAGCCTTTACTTGCTCTCGGTAACAGACTTAACTGACAAAATCAGACACGAATTTCAACGTTTGACCTTTCGCAGAACATCTGCTTTGGTTTTGCGCGAGTACGTGGTATTTTTAGACAGACACGAACGCTTTCGATCAGCGCAATATTTACTTGTTTTCAGGCATCCACACCTGTTGGCGTAAACAACGTGTATGTTAGTCATGTGAAGAGTTTGTTGATGCCTTCATTTGAACATAATTTTTTCTAATACCTTAATGGGCCGTAACATGCAGTTTTCCACGTGAATTACAGCGCAATGCATATTTTAAGCTCTCCACACATGTATGCACGGGCGTCGTTCTGCTTTCGCATTCTTGCTATGTCACTTTTGTAAACAGAGATTGTGCAAAATTGTTGACTGCTACAGCTGTAGGCTATCACGAGCTGAGAGGGTTGTGATTGGCAGTATCTGCTGAAGAAGAGAAACGCCCCTTTTTAAATTTGTTTGAGGGGCAGACTTCTAAAACGGCTTACTTTAACAAATGGTGTTCAACGCCTTCTGGACACTTATGCTGAGCCTGTACTGATTAACGGGAAATAGTGTTCAACTCCAATAAAAAATTAATGTAACTCTTTCTTAAAAAAAGTATAAAGAAACAAAAACACCGAACGACAAACTAACAGAGTGTAGATTGAGTTTTCCGAGCAAGTCATAACTTCTGCGTACAGTGCTTTGCGACGTATGGCAGTGGCAGTTCAAAATACACGTGAAACTAATCAATTGTGTTGCAAAAAGAACATGAGACACTTTTGCTCAATGTTAATTAACTGCAGTTCAAAGCCATGGAGGCAGGAGTGTGTGTTACATAACGAGTTTCTTCTGCAAATTTCGAAAAAAGCCTTACTTTCATGTGATTTATTCTTTTAAAACCGTAAATTGATCTCAATCACTCTGAAAGACCGCCGTGTTCATTTAAAGAATAAATTCCTACTACCTGACCCCCCCACTTCACAAGCGCCACAAAATTTCAGGCTGAAAAAGCATACTTTCATCTGACACAAGATTTTGCCGAGCAATTGAACATTTTCGCCCGGGAATTAGCAATTCCGCTCAAATATGAAAGTTGTTCGGAAATTGACATTATTATCTGAAATTACGGGATACGTTTTGTGCCGAATTTATCTGCAAAGCTATAGATTTACAGATAATTCGGCAAATGAGCTATACCTTATTTTGGATTACCCCACTGGACTTGTTCTTTCCATGAATACAGTTGTTAATGCCCCAAGAGTTTTATCATATCACTGTCACACAAGCATCATTTTTATCCCGCAAACCGCATTATACGAAGTTTTTTGGAAGTCTTTCCAGCTCCCCATGCTGTTACGCTATCTACGTCTTTATCCGCTCGAATTAAATGTGCCGACAAACCTTACGCCTCATCCGTTACTTAGAATTGCTGCCTGATTTTGGCAGATTGCTGGCGCATATTTAACGTATTTCTTTTATCCTTTAATACTAGCATGTACGTGCTTGTGCACACTACACTTTCTAGGCGCACCACCATTTCCTAACCCTTAAAACAGCCTCAGTGGGCTGAGATCAACGTGATGTATAATCTTCGTAATGCCACAGTCTCCAAACACAGATCACTGGAAAGCAGATGTCAGGGATGGGCATTTAGGAATACCGAATCCAGAAGGATTCGGATCCTAAACTATCCGAATCCAAAATGCTAATTCAAACCGGGTTATTGGATTCGGTTTGGATACTCCACAACATCAGCGGGATGCTTGATTCCACCGCATTAAGGTTAATGCGCACAAACAGACATTTTTTCAGTCCATTCAGGTGCTTTTTTCTCTTGCACTGCGTGAAAACAAGAGCACTACTGCACATGCACACACATTTCCTCAGTCCATTCACATGCGTTTTTCATTTGCACCGTGTGGAAACAGCACTGATACGCACACGCAGACATTTTTTCAGTCCACTCCTTGCGTTTTTCTCTTACACCACGTGGGCAAGTGCAAACTTAGCATCATTGTGCATACACTGACATTTTGCAGTTCACCACAAAAGTTTTTTTGAGACACCAACTTGCGCAGTGATTTCTGCAGTTACTTAACCGACTACATGCATTTGTAAGTCGCTGAGTGCATTGTTTCCTGCATGTTTTAAAATCAGTTGTAGCCGTTTTGTTAACGTGTCAGCTAGAAAAATGCGTGGAGAGACGAAAAGTGCGAATGAGCAGTTGCTTTTGCTTGCACAAACGGCTTGAAAAAATGTTTGTATAACTTGCCACGTCAGCTTCTTCTAACAGATCTTTGTCCAGTGCATCAGTAACTACCACCAAGTTGCGATCACGGTTAACATGCAGACATTTGGAACACTATAATGTATTGCACTACACCGGAGCATCGCTCCACTGACATTACAGGTCCCCTTGTGCTGTAGGTACTCAGCAGTAACGCTGATCAAATATTAGACGCTGCCAATGAAGGTTTCTAATGCGATATGCAAATGTTTTGGAACAGGCAACAGCATTTCCCTGCTAACGTTGTATAATACTATTACGAAACAATCACATCGCTCCACATGCGTGATACCTGACACCGTTGGCATCTGTACCTTGACAACAAACCGAACACGGAGATTTCATGAACTGTGAGATACAAAAATGCTTCTAGATGTTCTAAAAATCCCTTGTTTCTTATGCAGTATTTTAAATTCTGAAATCCTTGTGTTTAGCAAAGCAGCGGTCATCAGTTGAAACGTAAATTCGACGTTGTTGCGAGCCTGTGCATTGCACTGCGTGTGTGACGTAATAATTGCCTGTATCAGTCCGGGAACGTTTCCTGCACTTGCGACCGCCATTACTTTTCTGCTACTTCAGCTGCGCAATGCTGTTGGGAACACGTTTATATCTTACAGCTGTCGTGTATGAAGATTTGTAGAACTGCGGAATATTTAAATGCCTCGAGAAGTTCTAAAAATGTCTTGGTCCCGATACAGCTGGGCGCTGTACGTAAAGACTTAACTGATTTGTTAGCCTGTGGCGTCGTGAAGCTTTCATAATCCCAATGGCGTTTGTTATGTATCATTCGGTTGAGGCATTCACCAAATGAAACTTATTGATGTGAAAAAACAAAGTGTGAAGTCAAACAAGTAACGAAGTTGAAACAGTGCATTGCCCGCAACGGAACTTACGGCATATACCCGCATTTTAAACTGAAGTGTACTGTGCTCAGTGTTTTGGAATATAAACCAAAATTCGAAGTTTGTGTACAGCACAGGTCCACATTTTTGTTCTGCTGAGAATTTAACACATCTGGTGCAAAGGTGTAAACATAGTTGCATGCGGCCGGTAGTTACTCAATGCCACAAAATTGACTTCAAAAGTGCTTCTTTCGTGAGAAAGCTTCGCACCTGTACGGACGCGACACTAGACCGCGCTGAACACAGTGCACTGAAGCTTAGAAACTGAACGGGCGGCGCTGATTTTGGCACGTCGGTGAAGGTAGTCATTTCGGCAGCAGTTTCTTAATCGGATTAATGCCACCACAGGTTTTCACACAATCTGAGCAGTGCGCTTTACACTTCTTAAAGTTAACTATGCGATTAAGCGATTTAGTTTAAGTTTACAAATGAAAAGAATATTTCCATTCGAATATCTGTTTTATGCGATCAACCGTACTATTTTCTTATATTTGCAGTTTCGGTTTGGGATTCTGGAATCCTATGCGATAAAGCAGTTTCTGTTTTTAATTGGTATGAAATAAGCCGAAGCCATTTGTAGTTGTCTTAGGCCACTAGCCAAGTTTGATTGGGTCTAAGCTCTAAGGACATCTACAGCCAAGAAAAATGAGTTTTATTCTAAAAAGTATTGTCAAAATCTGGCCTTTCCCGGCGCAACCACTTTCGTCCGGCAAAAATGCACCGCTGCATGAGAATTAAGAAATTTGTTGTTCTGTGTTGCGAAAATGTATTGTTTGTGTGATATTTGTTGATTTCCAGTGCCGAGTTAAGGAAAGTGCGCTGTGTGGGCTTCCTTGGTTTTTGAGTGAACAACGTTTTTTTAGCAATTCTCAGGTGCAATGCATTACAGTGAAAAACGAGAATAGGAATCGGTATTCTGGATCCGGAATTAAACGCCCATCCCCATCAGACGTAGAATTCTACATTCTTATCAAAATGTCTTAATGTCAGTAAACTTGAACTATTTAACATTAACTTAACAAACGATCCTCGAATGCAGACAAAAGGAAACGATATTGTGTAACATCTTTTCTAAAACCTAACCTTCTTCACAAAAATAAGAGGCCAATCAAGCTTTTTCTATTACAATACACACAAACACAGTGCAAGCACTTGGTAAGGCAACATGGTGGAGAGTTGTCAACAACTGCACTTTGACAATATCCCACAACTTCCCATGTCTATACAATTTACACCGAAAGTAAAGAAGTTCTTGCGTAAGTGCGATGATATTTGGACGTATTCAAAAGGCTGGGTCTCGCAGACATCAGAACATCCTGGCGATGGAACATCGTTGGCTTTCACACCGTTGTTGATACTAAGCCAGCGTCAACTCACACATGCTTTGCGGACTCCAATTCTGACATCAATCACTGGGTTCATCGCTTTTAATTTGTACTCTGGTGCTTTGCGAACAATGAGCGACAGTGACAAGACAGTACGCGATTGTGACAACAGACAAAGAGCAATAGTGACGTAGAGTTTTCCTTTTGTCGATGTTTTTGCATAAACTCTCAAACGGCGCGGCTTTCAACAACGAGCTCTGACTGTGAAACAGCACAAAACGAAAAAGGAACGCAGGAAGCGGAACCTATTGCACCTCACATCCAATCGTGGAGGGAAACTTGGCGAAGCACCAAGATTTTGTAAGTGGAACAGCAACACGTGACAGCGATCGAGTAGCTTGCGGCTTCGAAACAAACAAATCAAACCCCGGCCAAACAATGCAGAACGTGCAGCTGAATCTAAGTTTCGAAAACAACAATTAGGCGGATTAACCCGAAGTCTGTACAGGCTACACTTCGACTGTGTGCGCCATTCATCGCGGTACAGAGGAGGGATCTGGTTCTAACGCTATCGCAGTGCGCTCCCTTCGCAAAGGGTGATCCGCATCATATTCAAGAATGAGCAGTGGCGTAACTGGAGGTTTGAGCCAGGGGGGAAACACAGCTGGAGGGGACCCACTGGTCAACAGCAAAAAAAGTCGAGAAATGATAGTGAATGCGGAGGCGGATGGCTATACTAAAACCCTACACATCCGGGAAATACTCCGAAAAACGCAAAAAAGAGCAACGTACTGACAACCTGAGGAATACTGAAATGGGAATATGAGCTAACTGGGGGTCCTGCTTTTACATTAAGCTTGCCAGTGGGGGGGGTTCGTACCCCTGCCTTCCGGTCAGTTACGCCACTGAGAATGAACTATAATGTATTTCGATCATGGTCATGGTCCAACTTGCTACAATTGATGTGGGAACGTGGGAAGCAAGCACGTGCACAAGACTAAATCCTCTTCCGCCGGAAATCATTTGGGAAAATAGATTTGTGTGAAACCTCATGAGCTTGATATTATTTCAGATGATATTTTCGGGGCTGGAGGGAATAAAGTGATTGTAAGTTGTTGTTGTACTTAACAACTAAACATGTTTTTGAAAATTTCGGGGGGCAATCGCCCGGTTGACCCCATTGGTTTCGGGCCTGTCTGTAGCCATAAACAGTTAAAATTTCGAGACAAACATGGCTTCGGGCGTTTGGTTGGATGTGAGATCGGTCACATTTTGTATGCATTTATGTCATAAGATCCAGACTTGAAAAATCATTCCGTTTCGGTGGAAAAAGTACAGGTGCAGGAGCAAGCAAATTTTGGGGGGTTGCGAAGGCTTTTTGCCCAAATTTCCGCAGATTTGCGCGAAAAGGTTTCATTGTCTCCCGCAAAGATCATGAACACCTTTTTTTGATGTGACCTCCAACAAAAGGTCTTCATGGGTTTTTCGACAAACATTGGGCGCCAATTTTGCCCCTGATTTTCAGGGATTTTGCCCGCATTTTCAACAAATCAAAACTCTTGGGGGTGCCCTTGCATCCCCCGCACCCCGCCTCCTACGCCATTGGAAAAACGAACTTTTGAACACGAGTACGACGTAAGTCAACAAGACCAAGCAGCGAGTTGCCGAACACATACTACACGCGTTACACATTCCAAGCAGCGCACGGGCGGCATTTCCTCATAAATCACTTTTTATGATAACATGTGCTTTGTTCAGGGACAGCGCGGCCGAGTCAGAAAGTGCGTTCATCGCCGTAACCTTCCATGGGGGGGACATCGCCATGTCGAAAATGAGTCGATTTTCGCAATGACTTATCTCAGGGTCTAGCTATTACAAAACAGTTTGAGGGCAGGACATCTCACGTAATGTGATTGTTTCGGGATATGTTACATTCTACAAATCAACAAGTTTTTCATAGATATAGTATTTTTTCACCATTTACAAATTGTCTTTGCGATCGGATGAAACAGCTTCGCGGGCCGTAGTTTGGTTTGGAGACCCCTGGCTTATCTTTAAAATGAGTTGTGTTTGCAATGACTCGTTATAAACTAGTTGCCTTTTCTGTCGGCAAACGACTCGATTCGATGAATACTCGCTGCCACCTTCCTAATAAAACGCAACCGATTTTTTGTGAATAAGCCACTGAGACTTTTGCACGATATGCAAGAATGCGAGTAATCGAGAAAGCGTGATTGTCGATGACTCGAAGTTTGTTTCTGATGACTAGGGGTCGAGTACAGACTCGGATGACTAGGGGTCGAGTACAGACTCGGATGACTAGGGGTCAAGTAAAGACTCGTTTGAAAGAACACTACGGCTGGTAGTGGAAGTACTTGTTTATCATTCGACCGATGTGGCTTCATTCAAATCATTATTTCACTTTGTCGTTTCAATACTCTTCCGGCCAAAGTGATAAAAGCCTATCTCGACAGTTAAACGATGCGCACGCTTCCCAGACAAAAACGCAAAAACTTGAAAACCTCAACGCAAAGCCAAATGTTTGAACGTGAATGAAACCTGGTCGACAGATTCATACGAGAAGTAGTGATTAAAACGCCACGATTTGATGCATGGAGGGTGATGGTGGGGGGTTATTACCATAACTGGGGGGTTGATACCATAACTCCAACTTTGCTCCGATTTCGTGGTTAGTTTCACAAACACTTCAACAATCACAGTGCAGTTCACTACCTTGAGGAATCCGCATGACTTGGTACAGAACCCTCACCGTCCCATAAATCAATAACAACTGCTTTGTAAGCGGTTATAAGCGGCCAGGAAATGGGTTCGATTTTGGATCCCTGCTTTAGACAGAGTTGAGTTGAGAGTTCGGCAACTTCGCAACGAGAACGTTTCACGTGGATGCTGGGGTCAGAAATCGAGGTAACTTTTCCTTTCGATTTTTAATCATGGAGAAGTTTTTCCAGTCATTTTCCATCAAAGGCTCCTTCGCCAACAAAGGATTCGCCCCAGCGCACGCAGGACCATCCGCACGGGGGGGGAGCACCAGCGCTGGAGCCGAAGCGCGTCACAGGGACTCTCCCTTCTTCAGAACTGCAAAAGCGAGAGAGTCTGCGACGAGGCTATGTTTTCCGCTTGAGTGGGCATAGTCGGCAGGACCTGGACCGGAACGTCCCACGTCATCGATTCGGTCCGTATCTGGCCAGGACCTTGCCACATTCGATCGCCGGGCTGGGCAGTTTCCAGGTCCAGGCCGTTGATCGGGGACGTGGCCGTGATGAACTCGAAGTGAAGTTTCCACTTGAGACAAACTGCGACAGGAAATGACGTTATCAGCGTCGCACAAACTCAACCCGGTATCAAAACTGAAATTCAAGACACCAACAACGGTTACTTTCATGACTTTCCAGCAAAAACTTGCATTTTGCCAATTTTTTTCACACATCTATGCATGAGATTCGACGACAAAACTGCACCTTTTTGTTTTACTAGCTTAAAACTTTTACGCCATAACATTCCTTCCAGNAAAGGTTGGGTGGATAAGGGATTACAAAATATGAAAAAAGGTCACTGTTGAAATGAAAAACGTATTAACCTTCGAAATTNAAAAAGCTTTTGACATTCGTTTTCCTGTTCTCCACACAAAATTCAGTGTCAGATACCGAAAAAATCTTATGAACAACTGGAAATACGGGCACGGTTGTAACAACAAAAACAGGAGCCTACATCCCTGTTTCAAAACATCGCTGCTTTATAGCTGCGCATGTTTTTGCTTGTTAGTTATTTTTTTCATGTTTTGGACGATTCTGATGAATAAAAGCGTTTTTCACTGTGAAACACTGCTGCATGAAGGTAACCACGGGCCCACAACCTTGACGTAAAATGAAACTAAAATTAAGTAAAGACCTTGAAAAATTACGTTTAGAAATAAAAGCGGGTTTACGAATAACGCCAAAGGTTTATGAAGTCATTGAGAAACGACCAGATTCCCATTAACATATCAAAAGCGTAATAAACCACAAGAAGGTAGAACCATCCAATATTAACGTACGGGGATGATTGAGAATAGAAGTTTACAAATGAGTTTCTTCTGCGCGGCAACATTGCTTTTAGAACGATCCAAAGCAGATAATGGACTGGATAATTTTTAGCTTCACATAAAGGTTCCGTTGTTTTATCGCAGAACAAAAGCCATCTGAGGTGGGTTTCCGACAAACTTTCTAGTGTGAAAGTGATGTCGAAAATTGCTTGAAAAGGCGTCGGGTGTGATTTGTTGCATAACATTTATATAACACTTCGACAAGCCAGTGTTAACAAAACGACAAAGGATCATCATATGACCAATGTGAGGGCGAAACACGCATGACTTGCAATGCATGGTGCGGCGACGAGACAGGGCCAAGGAAACATCTGCCACGGACGTTTCGCCTCCATTGTGGAACTGTATGTGAGAGATCAGAGCAGTGGAAATGAGAAGGCACCGCGGCGCCAGCATAGAGCGTTGGACTGGGGACCATTCATTGCAGCACCCCCAAAACAAGTCCCTTACAGGAAAAGAAGTCAAAAGCAGTTACCGGAAAACTAGGTTTGATGAGCAACTAGTAACTAGTCTCTACAAAGATGACAAACTTAAGTGAATCAACCGGTAAATTTTTTTTATAAAAAATCGATTTCACGAAAATCTGCGCAATCCTCAGACCTGAAATTCAAATCATAGATTAGTGACATTAGTTTTAACGTCGCAAGCTGAGGATTGCGAAAAGCTATCCTTACACCCCCCACAGCATCAGCGCCAACACTCTTTCTACCTAAATCTGTCAGGAATCCAGGGGCGACGTGAAGCGGAATGGGGAGGATGACGTGGATGCGCTCGGCGAACAAACAGAACTGGACTTGCTTGCCGTACGAAACAATGGCGATGCCCTGACCAGGGGTTCTCTGGCACTCCTCGGCCAGACTCTCTTCGCTTTGCAAGCAGACGGTGAACTGTAAAACAGGAAACATACGTTTTTCCTCGAACAACGAAAATCGCTCTGCTACGCAGTATCCGGCTCCGAAGGACTGAGAACAACACAGGCACCTGGGTTTTTGTCGGTAATTTTTCCGTCACAGACCGAATCGCTTTTTTTCAAAATACAGAAAAAAACTTAAATCAATTCGGTCGTAATGTCCGAAAAGGTAGGTTAGTGAATATTGTTACGGCGAGTTTTGATACTGCTGCGAGACAAATGACCGAATTGTCTCGCAAATAAACAGCACTGGGTTACTGGGTACCACACTGGCCCCGCACCCTTGAAGCCGGGGTAACGCGTGGGAAATTGCATAAGTCGGGGTCCAACATTTTGCGTAACCTAATAAACTCTCAAAGCGCGAAGACAATAAAAAGCATAGGATTTCTTCAAAACAAAAAAAAGGTAGTTGTTTGAAAAATCCACTCAATCGTGATATAGTGACATGGACGGTAGGACAGGGGAGCAGAGCAGTAAGAAAGTTGAGGGCAATAGAAAACTGTAAAAAACAAAAAACATCGTTACCAGTATGCTTGTTTCTGTGCAGCAACAATGTTGACCTCAAAAATAACAACAGAAATTAGAGAAAGCCATTTCTGAATTTTCTGGGTGCGCGAATAGCTGCAATAAATTTGTTTCAATTCGACCTCGATAAACCATGAAATTGCCTATTATACTGTTATGAAAGGCGCCTCCGCCCACGTTACCCCCTTTTTGAACGGTCAGGGTTCGATGCCCCCGCTCCCGGGCGTCCCCCCCTGTCTAGTGATGATAATTTCAAGCGGATTGTTAAAATTCATGTTCATTTTTATCACAGATTCAAAAAAGTGACGCCTGTTCGGTAAGTGGCAAAAAATATCAACAGGGAAACAATTTAAATTCGAACAAAACAAATCTTCCGGAAGAAAATAGACCGAAGTGGCAAAAATAAGACAAGCTTCGATGCATTTGCATCGCACGGTCTCTTGTGTGCCGAGAGTGAAGGCATGTTTGAAAAAACTCAGTTCAATGCTACGCAGAGCAATTACTCGCCACGTGGAACTGATCGACGAAGATATACACAGAGAGCAGGGGAACACCGAGCGGGTGCAAGGGGGGCAAAAAGCGGGTGCAAGGGGGGCAAAATGCCTGGGCTCCGAATCAATGAGAAGCGCCGAAAAGTCCCAACAAATGTCGCAAGTGCTTTCTTCAACGCAGTACATTCACTACCAAAAGACCTTAGGTTCGAACATGGGGGGCCAAACTTACTTCTTGCCCCCATCTAACCTCGGTACATCCCTGGTGGCCATGTTGAAACCAGACGCGCCATAACTCATGTTCACTGGCAGTGGATGAAAGTAACGACGTGAAAGGTACTGTTCAGTGTTCATCTTTATCCGAAGGAATAGCCACGGTTTTTAGTAAGCGGAAGAGTTTTTTGTCAGTCGTGTCTCTGAAGAGGGAAACGAGGGGGGATGCTCGGGCGCCCACTGGCGTGGAAATTGTGAAGCAAAGTTGGAGAAAGCAGTTTTTTAGCGCTACAGCGGATGAATCTGCGGATTTAACCTGAAACATTGTTGAGATGCTGAAGAGAATCTCGGGTGAAGTGGAAGAGGAAAATCCCGACCGGGATCTCATGTCCCTTCATTGCATCATTCACCAGGAATCTGTATGTAGGTCTGTGAAGCACCTCAACAATATCGTGAATCCAGTCGCAAAACTTGTTAAGTTCATGCGATTAAGGTGACCTTCAGCACCTCCAGTTCATTGCAGTCTTAGAAGAAACCGATGCAGGTAGCCAGAACTTTTGACTCCGCTGGTTTTATTCGGGGCAAAGTGCTTCAGCGAGTTTCGTTGAAGTTGAAAGAGAAAATTTGGTGCGTTTTTAGACGTGTTGTCGCGCATGAATAAGCTGCACGTGAGGCTTGCGGAGGTAAGATCTGTTTGAAAGCGACACCAACATGAATGAGAGAGTTTCGAATTCAAGTTGGTTTTGTTATCACACGCATGTGCGCGTGTGTGTGTGTGTAACCGTTCATACCCCTGCCCAGGGCTGGGTTTTTAGTGCTGGACATAGAAGCTTTGCCGCACCTTTTCACTCCAAAGGAAAATTTTGAATCAGAAAAAACAGACAGGCAGATAACTCTAGAATAGGTGCTGCAAAATGCCCAAGCAAAGAAACCCAAAAATACTTCCGAAAAAATATTTGCCGCTCTATGCTATAGCCCCGAAAGCCTATATGGGAAATCCGGGCCTGGTCCTGCCATGGACATCAACTTTAAGCTCGTTGCAGTTCGAAGTCAACTGGCCAACATCGGAGATCTACCTGATAATCGCAGCAGCAAAGCCAACCCTAGACTTCGATACATTGGTTAAGAAGGGAAACTAACAACATTGTTCCCAGTGAAATGGAAAGTGACCTTTTTTGCTGATTTGTAAACAAACGCATGTACAGAATAAGTTATTCAATAAGCGTCACATCATCACGTGACAAAACGCTCCATGCGATGATGAAGCTTTGTGCGGCAATGATCCAATGTGCGAGAAGCCAGAGCGCAAGACAAGACCAGCTTTAAACATGAAATCATGTCGGACTTCTCAAAAAGCAAGTCTTTCAACCATTCGCTGACCATGACAGCTGCTCTTCGCTGCCTGCTGACACAAGTTTATCTGAAGCTGAAATTTCTGCATGCTGGCTTCCGATACGACCTTACAAGACGTAAATTGTACTTTACGTAAGTGTTGCTTCTTTTAAAAAATATGGGTGAAACGCAGCGTTCAGCGTCCTATGTCGGCAAATCATGGGCATCCTGGAACATTCCGGCAACAAGTTATGGAAGACATCAACGGGCAGAACGTTCGTTTTCGCTCGTCCTAATGTTACGAATATGTGCTGGTAATGATTAAACAGATGGAGGCGGACACCAGCGGAAAAATTATGGAAATATACTTTTTTTCTTATTTTTATTGCCTAGAAATAGTATAGTCCGGCCAAGGCCAGACACGGTCCGCATTCCGCCTAATGTGTCGCCGGATATTCCGGCGAGAGCAAAACAGATTCAAGGATTTCAGAGGGGCGACTTTACACGACGAAGACAACAATACAAGCGACTGCCAGCACGGCTGCTTCTTGCGTAAACGTAACGTCTGCCACAAAGTATACCTGCAAGCATGGGACGGTTCCAGAACTGAAGTCGAACACTCCGACAATGTCCTCCCCAATCTTGGCCGAGGTCCTCATCAGAGAAAAGATTCCCATCAGACCTCGGCTGTTCGCGATCTTGTAGCTTCCTGGGAAAACAGGAAACACGTCATCGATGACGAATGACCGTGTGGGTTGTTTGCATTTGATGAAATGTGTTGAAGACGAATACAGGCTCACGACGTATATGTTTTTAATGACGTTTTCTATTTTTTGTCACTTTTAAGTGAAAGACGGTTTCTTGTCCTGGAGAAAATCTTCATGACACTTTTGCAAGAACTTGCAGCGTTAAAAACTAAAACTGAAGAAAAACAGACTCGTAGCACGTGAGGACAGAACAAAAAAGAGTGAATTTCAACTTTGGAGATGGGAGATCGGGCTTTACAAGAACGAATGCATTGGATAAAAGCAACTAAACATATTGCTCACTCGGCGAATCATTGCTTGGCAACGTTTTCTTTACGAAAATGTCAACAGCCAGGATTCCCACACAGTTTTAAAAACATTTGCCAGATTTTTTCAATATTCTTCAATATCTTTTCAACACCAAATAATGAAAATTTAATAACATCACTGATTTTCACTTTTCCAAAATTTTATTCATGTTACACGATGCAAACAGCATTTGCAAAACTGTCATCAGTGGTAAAGAACAAAATTTGAATAAACGGTTGAATTTAGAATTTCCATACTTTTCAAATACTTTATGTACATTTTGGAAAATCCAATACTTTTTCAAGGTCTTGAAATACGATTTCACAATTCAACACTTTCAATTCCGCGTGGGAACCCTGCGTCATACAGTGACACAGCAAAAGGAATCACTGCCGCAGTCACAAAGCAAATCAACTGGTTAATGCCACTCACTGCACGAGCGCCGTGACGTGATCGTGCTGAGCACCTCAGAGGCGATGTCGAGCAGGTTGACCTTCGACTCCGTGTTGTCCAGGAAGGGATTGCTGGGAATTTGTTCTTCGTTCATCTGATACTCTGTCAGCCCTGCACGAGCAACAAAGACTACGAAAATTCACTTTCGTGGGATGCATGTCACTTTGCCCCTGTTTTTTTTCACTGAGACATTTCGGGTGATTTTTGCTGAGACATTTCGCTCATTTGTCTCACAGCTGTATTAAAACTCACTGTAGCGAGTTCGTTAGCATGTATTTTCAGACACTCTGGTCGAAATGACTTAACTTTGTTCAGCCATTTCAAAACCATTTCGGTCTCTGACCGACAAATGACCAAAAAAAACAGCTTTGCCCGGATAACTAGACTCAGACAAAAAGCACAACGATGCTGAGCGAGGTAGGCGCAGATAAGACTTCAAGGGAGTGGGTTTGCCGGTGACTCGGTGTGGCTTCACATTTATTTCAAATTATTTATTTATTTCAAAGTGTTAGGAAACATTAGTGTTAGGAAACACTTCACATTATTTATTTATTTTCAAAGTGTTAGGAAACACTTCACATTATTTATTTATTTCAAAGTGTTAGGAAGTCATGCTGAACAAGCAAATGCGCCAGGTTAAATGACTGCGTAAAGCGCTTGCAATGAAAGCGCACACATCACATGAAGGTTGAGGCGTACCGGGTAGTAAAATGTATCAGGGTCAAGTTGGGAAACGTTTGCAAAATGTTAACGATTCGATGCTATGCTATACTTTCACAAAAGGTGGCATTCATCAAACATTACCAGAGAAACAGAGCTTATGCGTTATATTCAATGCATTAAAGAGCTGTAAATGACCATAAATTCAAAAAGGCCGGTAGTTTTTTATAGCAACAACACGTTGTTACTTCTTGAATACTAAAATGTTTTGATTTAAACCAAGCTCTTCGGCATATTCACGCAACGCGAAGGGTCTTCTGCAAGGGTTTGTTCGAAGAGGAAACCGACAACATGCAGCGGTCTGCTTACCATGTTGCAAACTCACCGTACACTACTAGCACCCGGAAGGGGATCCTCATAAGTTTAATGGGCGCTCCTACTCTCTGCGTGCCAACAGTGAGTTTGTACGAATACTTGCACGAGGTCCCACGGTACGATGGCGGGGCGTCGCTTGGTATAAGTTCCGTGAATTGGACTATAATAAAAAGAAATATTAATTTAGGCAAGCGTAACGTATGTGCAGGAAATAAATCATTTACACTCGAAACTCTGGAATATTTAATATTTTTCAATTCACTGTTCAACAACAGTTAACAAGTACTGACAATAAAGCAAGTGAGCACCATCAACCACTGAGTATGTGCGTCGGAGGTAACATGTTGAAAGGCTCTGTCGTTAACGATCAGCCACAAAATCGCAGGTATCGGATCGAATCCTATACCAGGCGGTGTGGAAAGTCGGTCAGCATTTCAACAAGAGCTTAGTTTCACTGCGAGTCAGAGCATGAACTAGCACCCGAGTACACAAGGGGTGGGGTGGCGAAAGGCATGTAGTTTCACTGTATCACTCTGTCAGGCTTGATCTGACAGGCACAGGAGTGTACTGAGCGCAGAGACAACGACAAATAGAAGCAATACAACGTACACAGTTTACTCTCGCCAGGAGCAAGCTTCAGGTCGCAGAACAGTATTTTAACCGGCGTCTGGAGAACGCAGTGCCCTTGCTCATCTCTGTTGGGAGCCAGAGACGTGACGTCACTCGCACCTTAAGAAAAGTATATGAAAAGTGAAAGATGGAGACAAGGTACACGAGACGAGCAAAAGACTGTTCTTCAGTCGCAAACATTTTTTGTTAAGTTATTAATCCAATACAGTGATATTATATTTGTAACTGTACTGTTACATAGAAAATCATGAAGGCAATGCACCAAAGTAGCAAATTGACAATGGTAGCTGATAAAATAATTTTTTCATAAAACCAAACGCCAGTTAGGTCACGTCAAACTTGTGTTTCAACCCACCTCCGGCTTTGGCCACCTTGTTTTTCAAAAGTGAGGCTGGCAAAATTACTCTAGAGTCATTGACGCTGCAGAAACAGTGAACTTGTGCACTCGCCCAGGCAATTGTTTCGTCTGTCCTGAACAAAGCACGAATATTGAGTTCACCATAGTGTGCATTATCATCCAATGCCAGCATCAATCAAAGAAGAGTAGAAAATGGCAGAACACCAGTGAAAATATTAGTTCTCAATT
>JGI24159J19872_10001072_pt1 | contig 28752 bp, 19 predicted proteins | sample Ectturendosymbi4_FD_19872 | JGI IMG/M metagenome (IMG submission 19872)
TGGTCCAGCCAGCTGCATGTTCCATGAGTATCACTAACATAGGTGAAAGAATCAGCTGGAAGATTGATTTTATCTGATATTATAGTATTACTGAGTGTTATCTAAATCTCGACGGTCAAATGCAAGCAGTTCTTGAGTCTAGTAGTGTTGCTGAAGTTGGGTAAACTCACTTGGCAGTGCTTGGTTGTTCAGTGGGATTTATTTGTGGTGCTGTTAACTAAGTGCAAGAGGGTGCAGTGATACCATAACTGTAATCATTCGGGTTGTTTCATCTCCATGATCATGATGATCAAGAAAACTGTCATTTAGCCAATTCTCTAGTAGAAGGGATCATGCGAGTCTGTGAGAAGTGGTTTAGCAATTTTTTTTCTTTTGTTAAAAAACAAAGTGGTTAGTAAATTAAAAGGATTGTGAACATGAGAAAAGGCTAAAAGAAGAGGTGCTCTTGCACCAAAGAGAAACAGTGGACTGGAGTTCAGTTTGTTGCAATGAGTTTTTCTTTATGACATGCCCATTTCTAAATTGTATATGCAATGGTAACTATAATTGATTATCTTTGATGATCAATCATTATGAGATGCAAAGTTTACCTTGAATGATGCCATTCATTCACATTTTAAGAAAGTTTTAATTTTGATAAAAAATTATTGTAAAATACATGAAGTATATTTGCTTGTGATACAATATGTTGCCACGGCAAGTACCCTTGGATTTTCAATCTTATATAAGGAAGCTTCCTTATTCTGTATGCCAAAAGATTGCGAATGACTTAGATCAAACTGGAACTGCAACTAATTGGAGAGACTTTGCTCAAAGAATTCCAGTTGGTCCAGGACGTCCTGAACCAAAGTACACTACTCAGCAGATGAGGTGTGTATATTGCATAATATAATATTACTAAACATTTCAACTGAAATGCAATTGTTCATAGTTATTCTGCTAAGGTTTTTAATCTCAGATAATATGAACATATCTGTTTAAGTCTTTCGATGCTAAGGTATACTATGTTCTTGAATGTATCAAATCTTTTTGCACAGGACACTAATGTATGTTCAGGAATGTTACTTTTTTTCTTGCCAAAAGTGCTATGCTAAACCCTTTCTTCTTTTAAGTAGAACATCCGTGTGACTTGTTATTGCATTGCTTGCAGATTTTAGGACTGAAGCATAGTGTTACATGACATTGATTTCCTATATAAAACCAAATTAATTAATTAATCCCATAATTAAATAATTATCTAAGTAATGATTTTTGTTGTTCTTAGGCCATAACTTTTGAACCAGAAATGCTAGAAAGTCAATCAAAGGCTTAAAAGACTTGGATTACAGCCTTGTGTCCAATAAAAACTTGAGTCAAATATTCCATCTAGTAGTTGGTGCCCAGGGCCAAGTAACCTGAGCCAAAATGGCCTAAAACCTACTCCACTTATGATGTCACCCAAACAAAAAATGAAATCCAAGACCTTCCAATTTTTTTTTCAATGCAATCTAGAAGACTCGCTGCATCTTAAGGGTTTGAACACCTCTCTAGCACAATTGCCTGGCAAGTTATGGAGTTGCAAAGTGGTGGGTAAATAGTGGTTGAAGGCGTGCTTATAATGGTGATTTTGAAGTACAAATATTTCGTACACTGGTGCTGAAGGTGTTAAGCTTCACTCAACTACACAATTCATGTGAAAAATTGTGATAGAAATCTACTCACACTGCTTTGTGTCTTGATTGTGGTCTAGATGGAACCAGGTTACAGGCTGTCTGGTCTGATGAACCTTTGCTTAAACATCAGGGTCCTTTGATGTTATATGTTTATTTTCAGAAAATTTGAGTCTATTTGGAGCAAAGGCCAAAGTCCTACCCTGGCTGTAATAGAGGACTGGTCTACATCCAATGCAAGAGTGCAGGTCATGTCTTGTGGAAGTTAAATGATTAGATGTGATATAACTCCCCGCACTTTTTATTGTTTTGTGTGCTTAATGCTTTGATGCTACTTGTACAGTTTTTTTTTATTGCAGTGGATGGTAAAGAAAGCATCTAAGTACATACTTTGACCAAAGGAGAAGTTATGATGTTGATACTCTGTTAGTTTTTTGATATTGCCTTAAGTTGCCATTGCCACAAAAACGATATATAGTGTCTGATCATAATCCATTACTTTATATTTTTGTTTGATCATGGTGTATTATATGTTTGACGATATGTACCTTTTAAAATTATTTTTCAGTTGTAGCTTGTGCTGTTTCTAGAGTTGTGAATTCTTTTAAATTGTACTACAGTAATGGCTTGTTGCAAACGTTTTGAAACAAACTTTTGTTTTAATGTAAAACAGACTAGAATTTTTTTATAAAAACTTAAAACCGTGATGTACTTTTGCTAGCACATGTACTAGTAGAAGTTCTGTGAAAAGCAATAATAATATTGCAAAAATGAAAAAACTTGTTATCACATGTTACAGTAAGCCTGTAATTTGTTAGTAGTAGACATTTATGCATAATTTTCATCATTTTTTGAAAAATGCATTGTAAAAACTAAGTTTAAATTAGCTTTCTTTAAAACGTGAATTGTATTTTAACTGTTGATTGATCTGAAGGTAATGCAGCTATCATTATGAACTGTTAATTATATTATACTTAGGTTGATTTCTTAATCTTAACACTTTGCTGCTGGCGTATGAATATATATTGTACCTAGAAATCCTGCATGAACTGCTATTTTCATGCCACTTTGCAACTCCATAACTTGTCAGTTGATTGTGCTAGAGAGCTGTTCAAACCCTTGAAAGATGTGGCAAGTCTTCGAGTCTGCAATGAAAAAAATTTTTTTGTTTCAAAACAAAAAAATTGGGTTTTGGGATTTTTGTGGGTGATGTCATAAGTGAGGTAGGTTTTAGGCCATTTTGGCTCAGGTTACATGGCCATGGGCCCAACTGCAAGAGGAAAGTATTTCGCTCAAGTTTTTATTGGAAAATAGGCTAAAATCAAGTCTTTTAAGCATTTGATCGGCTGTGTAGCGTTTCTGATTCAAAAATTTTGTCATAAAAACAAATTGATTATCTAATTAGGGGATTAATTAATTCTTTTGTTGTTTTTAGGCCGTAACTTTTGAACTCAGAACCTTAGAAAGTCAATCAAAGGCTCAAAAGACTAGGATTCTAGCCTAGTTTCCAAGAAAAAATGAGCAAAATACTTTTACCTAGCAGTTTGGGCCTAGGGCCAGGTAACTTGAGCCAAATAGCCAATAACCTACCCCACTTATGACGTTACAAAAATTCAGAAATCTGAAACCAAAAATTTTTTTTCAGTGCAGACTTGAAGAATCACCGAGTCTTTTGAGAGTTTGAGCTAGCACAGTCACCTGGCAAGTTATAAAGTTGCTAAAACACACTAGAAAACAGGATTTTACCTGAAACTACCAGCAAAAAAGGTGTTAACTTAGGCCATATGCTTGTCTGACCTATAATTTTACAAATGCCGTTACAAAAAGTGGATGAGTCATATGCTCATAGCTTTTAGTATGGCTAGTAACTGATAGTTAGTTACTGTTGGACAGAAAAAAACAAGTATTTTGATAACAGCAGTATAGTTACAAACTGACTTTATAAATGTTTTGCTATTTTCATCTTATGATATATACTTGAAACTCTATAATGTCAATGGTATCAGATCTGCAGAACTGCTACAAGTTATGGTGCTTATGTTTTGCAGGTTTTTCAATTTGATTCAAGAAATTATAAAGATGTTTAAAATATATCTTGTGTGATAACTCTACCAGGATTCACCTTAGAAATTACAATTAAGCCAATAATGATGTGTTTTGGGAAAGTGTCATGTGCTAGTGCAGTGGTTCCCAAACTTGTTCGAGCCGTTACCCAAATCAAGGTAGCGATTATGTCTTTATTACCCTCATTATTTCGCAGTGATCGCTCATAATATAGAACAACAGTATGGTTTTGGTTCCACATTACCCTCTAAAGAATTGCATATTACCACTTGGGGGGTAATTTACCCCCAGTTTGGGAACCACTGTGCTAGTGATTTCACATTTGGTATACCGTATTTATTGGATTGTAAGCTGTACAAAATGGTGTTAAAACTTATACAAACCACACTTGAACATAGGTTACCTAAGCCTATGAGATACCTTCACGTACTAGCACATTTCACATTGACAACCTTGATAATGATGCTTACACCACTACAACTACTTTCTGTTCATGATAACCCCTCCTCTGATGGAGTGTGATTGTGATGCTAAAGAGAATGCGACAAAAGAGTTTGGTCAACAAAATGTAGCCAAGGAAAGACTGAGCGTCATGTAGGCCAGTGGTCGGCAAAGACTGGGCTGTGGCTTGTCACCAGTCCATTAGGAATTTGTTACCAGGTCATGTATTTCTAGCTTAAAATCTTGAAATATTCATATATCTTCAATTTCAAGATAAGCTATGCATAAAATACATTGACTGAAGAGGCAGTAGCTCTCAGAATGGTGGATGATTTGGATGTGAAAAAATGATTAATGCTGAGTTTTTGTGCTGCTGTACTGTTTTAGCAACACTCATGATGAAATAACAAGTTCAGCATTTAGGAAGCATAGAAATTGCTGATTTAACAAGCTATAGCAGCGATGTTGACCGGTCCGTAGTACAAAAAGTTTGCTGACACCTGAATACCTTTTGATAAGCCAAAGAAAAATAGTAAGCTATACAGAATGATGAAAAAAAACATAAGACACGACTTACAATCGAAAAAATATGGTAGTGTTCAATAATAAAGTTTTTTACATGTGGTTGAAATGCAATTAATTCTTCTTTGATTTGTTCAAAAATTTATGATTCTTTTCTCTGTGTAATTGCATGCCATTGGAATATAAATTGTTAGAATGCATAGGTTATACACATGCACCAAATATTTCGATTTATCACCTGTGCTAAATCTCCACAAACACTTCAGTAATTTCAAACATTTGAAGTATCTCACACCCTTTTTTGCTTTTTGAAATAATTGATGAAAAGTTTCATGGAAATGGTTTAAGAATGCAATTTCTATTTGTTTATGATCCATAGATGGCTAGAGCAGTACTTCAAAAATAACCTTCACATAGAAAAGTAAGAACATTGTTTTGGCACAAGCGCATGAACGTCATTGCTTGCATGAATTTTAGTGCTACAGTTTTCCTTAAACTAGTAATGCCAGACAAGTTAGCTGTAAAAGCAAAATTTGTATTGAATGTATGCTAAAAGCAGTAGAGCGCATAACAAACTCTTTCGATCAAGAGGCAGTAATGATTTGTATAGGTTTGCTTACTCTACACCAGGGATCCCCAAACTACGGCCTGCAGCCTAAATAAAGCCTACCAAGCCATTTAATACAGCCCGTGAAGCCATTTTGTCAATAATGAAAGAATAATATATTTAGGAAAGTTTGTTGATTTAGTAGAATGTGACATATCCAAAACAATTACATTATATAAAATGTTGGGCCCTTGAACTGTTGTGTAATAATATAACTTATGTGACCCACTGACAAAAAAGTTTGGAGACCCCTTCTCTACACTGTACTGAGAAATTGAGATTCAAAAACTATATTTCCCTCTGGCTAATCTGTAGCATTATGTACTCAAACTGTTTGAAAGAAACCAGATATTGTCTTGTGTGCAGCTGATACAGAAGTTGCTTATTTGTATTGCCATGATTTCTGCAGTTGGTGTAAAACATGTGCTGTACTTGTGACTAAGTGTATATGACTGAAGTTTTGAATGGGTTATTTTTGATTGAAACTGTTCACTTTTCAGTAAAATATTCTTGCATTTTATTGGGCTGGATTGTAAAACTGCCACACCCAAGGAAGGTTCAGATAAGATGATCACTACAACTTGGAAGCATGCTTGTGTTAATGGAATGACTGAGGGAACAGTCCATTTTGCACCTAAATAGATCTGCAGAAAGTTGGTTAGATTTCTTTCTGTAAGAGACTCACTGAGTATCATTTTTGAAAACATGACACACCAGGTATACAGAGCAGAAGATTCGACATTAAAAATTAATATTCACCAAAGACCAAAACTGAACATTGTAAAATGTTTTGTGCCACATGCAAATTACAGTTCAATGCCATTGCATGCAAAGATACTTTATGGTACAGTACTAGCTTATTTTACAGCCTATTGTGGATAAGCTACAAGTTAGGAAGCCTGTGTTTGCTGAAATAAAGTTTCTATTAAAAAATGTATGTAAAAATGATTCCGTGTTCTTTTATTATAGGATTTGATCAATGTGCTGATGTCACTGAATCTGTTCAGTCTTGTTGAAGTGTTGAAAAAAGCTATGAGACCACCACCGTACACACCAGATACGGGGGTCAGTTACATGTCTCTACCAGTTCAAACATCTGTTGCCAATGGTTTTTCTCCAAGTGCAGTTGCACAAAATGTGTCACCAAATGTTCGCCTGTCTACATATCCTATCCGTGTACCAATGGAACAACCTGATATCCCACCATTACAGCCGACATACGTTAGACAACCAACAGAGCATGAATCTGTTCCTTGTTTCAGCACTGGTATTACATCATTAAATTCTCCATCTGAACGAGGTACACAATTCCTTATTATATGTCTGCTGCCTATATAAAGCACTTGGGATTTGATTTTATTTGTTGTCAGTTTATAGTTTGACTACACTTAAGATGTTGCATTGTTCTAAGACAGTGTTTCCCAATGTTTATAGTCTTGCTCAGTTTGCTCCTGGATAAAGATGGCATTACCACCATTGCGTTAGGTATACGTTTGTGGGTTTTTATTGATTTCAAAATAAACACATTCTTATAAAGCAGCAATATATTCTAACTGTTAGTGGGATTGTTTATGGAAAGAGATCCTTTCTCAGCAAAGAATCAGACACTTCAGATCTTACAGAGTATATATTTCACCTATGATGTAGGCATCATCAGTTCTTATTCAAATAGAATTAGTGGGATTGTGTTTGGGTTGACAGTATTGGTGGCAACGTCTTTCCACTGTTTGTTTTATTTGGTGTTGTGAACGCTGTTTCCACAAGCTGTGTGGCACCTTTAGAAACTGTAACACAGCTCAACAGTGGGCTGTTGCCCACCTTATGCCAAAGTTAGGAGTTTGCAAATAATAGGTCTCCACAGAGATGACACATTCGAATGAAATGGCAAGTTTTTTTAATAGGAAGTCAATTTCATGTAACTTTACACATGGAATTTTTTGCTGACACGTTTTGGTCATTTGTCCCATGATGGTATTAAAACTCGCTGTAGCAGTATTCACTAGCATTTTCAGACTTATGACTGAATTGACTTAATTTTGTTTAGTCAGTTAAAAAAATTTCAGTCAATGACCAAAAAAGTAAGCCCAGCTCTACACATCCTCAGTCCTGAAACCTTATTTAAATAGAAAGTTGGAGTTTGGTTCACATGGTAATAAGTAGGTAAATATTTGATTGTAGCATGTGGTCCTGCATACTCAGTTGTTCAGTGTTCTGCCTTGGCAGGCATTTTTATCATTTCCTATGTGTGTATCATAGATATGTTAGGTTATCATGTAAAAGTAAGTCGAGTGCTCCATTCGATATGATATAAAATTGCAAAACCTCAATTGTTTAGAAAAGTACAAAAACAAATTGTTCACAGGAATCTTATTCCATTTATTTTGATAGAACAAAACCTAATAAAGCACTAGTGCTGCAAATAGATCGTACTTTACCACAAATGGCTGTGAGGTATACCCATATATGCCGTTGGAACATGTACTGTAGTGACGGTTCGCTCAATCTCATGCAACGTAAAACAGCAGAGAAGGGTGGGTTGGTGCTGGCTGAAAATTTTCCTTGGATGTTTACACCGATTCACTTCAAGTTATGCTCTGGTAACAAAAAGTTACTCTGAAGACTAGTGCTGAGACTTAGTAGTTGCAATTTAATTATCCCTCATCGGGCAAGCAGGGTAAGAAAAACATGTAATGGTGAGTGCACTCTCAGATGTATGTACGCCTTGATAAATTTCGTTGTAGCATTCCAAACCCTGATCTTGGTGAAAAAGCACTTGCCAGCAGAGCTTGGTAATGTTTTGATCGCTCCTGTTATATACGTTGCTTATTTCAATTATAGTGAGTCGGTTACTTGTGTTTGATCATTTCACAAGCCACGGGGCAATACTTTGATAAATTTAGACACTGTAGAAAACTGGTTAATACGTCTCATTGATTTCAGGTGAAATAATGAGTGACATACATATTAGTTGCTCAATGGTACCTTAATGCTGTGTTTTCTGTGTTTTCGAAATATGCTCATGAAGGATAACTGTGCAAATATAATATTTTTTCCAACATTGAACTCTGTGTAAATTGACCAGTTAAATCATGTTAAGTCGCCATTAGCTAATGAGTTTGATGCGTTTGTAAAACTGCGTATACGGTGAAATAGTTGTACCGCACGCATTAAAGTGACCAAGACACTGTACATCGAATTATTGCCTCAAACTGCAGTCACATTCAAGCTATTCGAGCGTGCTGCAACAGACATGTGATGCATGACCGACCTCGCTGTGTTACTTGCAGGTCGTACTGAGAAGTTATGATGAATTGTTGCAATGAAATGCTCTGCATTGTAGAATGTTGTTTTCGTTCTGACAAAACCGAAGTTTATGTCAAATCTACATCAGTGGTGGGAACCTGCTATCACTCAGACCACGTGAATTGTGGTGGGCTGTTAAAAATAGTTATGTAATTTTGGAAAATAGAAGAGAAAACTATGAGGATATTGAGAGGCTTACCTTGATCGCTGTTGAAATATCTGCTCATCATGGAGTTTCGTTTTTATGCAGTGTTGTGTTCTAGCTTGTGTAACGAAACTTCTGATGCGAACCATATTAAATGTCCAGGCAGTCCAAATTTGAATGTTTGCAAAAATGTTTCAATTCTCAATTTGGTGCTCTCAACGTAATACCTTTGAACTTAGAAACAAAGATACAATTTTGTGATGTCATAGAAGCTGATCATGCAAAATCCTAATACAGTTGTTCTCAACCTTTTATATCCCATACACCCCTTTAACCGTTATTCACAGATAAAATCCCCCCCTTAGAAATTTAGTTTGTAAAGAACACTTTTAAATCAGTACACTAAGAAGATAAACTAAACTCTTCACAACTGGTGAGTTAAACTATATTACATTTTAAACAAAATCCTAAATACAAAATTCCCCCCTTGTAAATACAAATTCCCTCCTGTTGAGAACCCCTGTCCTAATACATCAAGGAGTTGCGTTGAAGTTCATTAAATGGCAAGTTTTTTCCAAACTGATCCAGCAGCTAGAGAGCAGTGACATCTAAGAGAGGCTAGAGAACAGTGACCCCAGAAAGAAAGTGGAGTTTTGTTATTTCTAACCAACGCCAGGCACAAATTTGTTTGACACTGATTGCTGAAACCAACGTAATATCCACATCTTCTGGGTCAGAAAAGCTTCATTATTCTCCAAATCTGGGCCGAGTCGTAATAAGATCTTATAAATTGGTACCAAGATCTTCTTGGGTGAGGCGCAACTAAACAAGCTGGGCAAGTTTTCACGTTTGTTGCCATCGGAAAGCCCGAGCGGCATGTGTATGGGGCGCCGTTTGTAAAAAAATTTTATCGGACAGATTTAGCATAAAAACTGCTATCTTTGCGCGCATTTAACTATCTCTGCGCACATTTAACTATCTCTGCACGCATTTAGCTATCTCTGCGCGCATTTAGCTATCTCTGCGTGCATGTAGCTATCCCTGCGTGTATTTATCTCTTAGCTGTCTCTGCGCGCTAAATATGTGCAGAGATTTATCTCTTAGCTATCTCTGCGCAGAGATAGCAGTTTTTGTGCCAAATCTGTCCGATATAATTTTTGTATGAACGGCGCCCCATGTGCGCAAAGCTTCGCACTGTGGCAGCAAGCAGCAATAGAGTTCACCCGACGAGATCACTCTCGTCGTCACCGTTAGCACGTTCAATCAACTGTTCAAGTCACTCACCATGATCACTCTATTATTGCTTGTTCGCGCCACATATATAGGGTGTTCTTCGCGCACATTTCGTTCGTGGTGAACCGCGCGTTCAGCGCAACGCCAGCGGAGAGGTTGCAACGACATCCCCTCTTTTTCACAACGAACCGCACCGATCCCACGTTCTTTTTGTGAAGGCACGACCTTCACATCCTGGTCACAGCAACATTTTGTTGCGATTGGAAAGCCCGAGCGGCATGTGCGCAAAACTTCACACTGTGGCAGCAAGCAATAATAGAGTTCACACGACGAGATCACTCTATTATTGCTTGTTCGCACCACATATATGGTGTTGTTCTTCACGCACATTCCGTTCGTGGTGAACCGCGCATTCAGCGCAACGCCAGGGGAGAGGTTGCAACACGTTCATTCAACAGACAATCTTTTTCTTTGCTACCAGTGTCCCTCATGGATGGTGGAAGTGTGCACGGTTGAGGTAGATGTACTCTCTAAAGCAACTTAAACCTATCTCAGGCGTCGTTGTGTGTGTGTGCTTCGCATGTATTCCTGTGAATTGATCATACGCAGTACTGTGTTTATGTCCGCACACGTTAAACACGTACGGAGACCCCTCGTAGCACGACGGGATAGACTAGTAGACTACTTTCTTCCGTTAACGCAACACGGTCAATAAATATATGGATTATTATCAATCTAACTTTAATGCCTTATCACGCAGCGCCGTGGTCATTTTTTACGATTATAGGAGATATGCTAAGTCCGTTTTCGTTAGTAATTTGTTCATTTTAAGCCTGTAGGGCTCATCAGTAAAAAAAAGAGTTTTCCTATCCGTTTTGGAAACTTTTCTGACCTCAAAGTATTGAGTGAAGCTCAATACTTCGAATAATCAAAGATAAACTGCCGCAGTCTGATTGATACCCGTGTTTTAATTTGTGCCACAATGCGAAAACATTTCAGAACATTAAGTTACCAATTTCCTGATCAAAGTTACAAAAAGAGTAGGTAGCTCCATAGTCGATTTGTAAATGCCTTGAAGAACATTGGCATGTTTTCTAAAAGCTGAAATTTTAGAAATTATGAATTGATGATCAGGTTGGGTCTACTAAATTTTGAGATTTCGTAAAGTGGTTATTATTTTAAGTGGAAGTAGAGTCATATGGCAAAAACCTGAACTCAACCCAACTTGCATAATTTCATGTAGTCGGTAGTCGTACTTGGGCTGTGTAAATAACATGAGTCAAGCTTGCAAGCACAGTCTCTGCTGAAGACCAGCTTTTGGCAGTCTGTTTCCTTCAAACTTATCTTACGTAAGACTTAATGCAAAGTTCAGTCTTGGCGGTAGCCATGGAGTTACCGATTCGACTATATAAATAAGGTTTATGGCCGCAATTATTCACGTGTCACCTGAAACGTAATACAAGTGGATGTATTGTTGGTAATTACTGTACTTTGTAAGAAGACGCTATGACGGATTGTTAGGGTTAGTTTTTGGCACAATATTTTGCGGAACAAATTTCTCGTTTGCACCTTCAAAAATTTGGTCTTCGTGAAAAACGTCTTTTTTGACGAAGAATCGTGGCCTTGATTTTAACGAAAGTGGTTGTTTGTAGTTTGGCTTTGAATCAGGGGATCTTGTTCTCAACAAAGCATTAGTAGTGACACACGATTAGAGCAATCTTGTGATCTAACATATCCTCTTCAATACGTAGGTGACGCTAAACGAGTGTGGTGCTGTACAGTTTAGTCCTTAACTTTCTAGTCGTTCTAAACTTCTAGTCGCCCATGATACGTCGGTCTCTTCCAATAAATCGTTAACATGACATCTTCATGTATACAAAAGATTAAATAAAAGTACTTCTCAGAATGCCACTTTGAGAAAATATGAATTAATGCATGAAGAAACGTCCACCAGCAATCGACTAAAATCTCCCGGATTACTACAGCATTTGCTGCAGATACCAAGTTCGATGCGCAGTCTCTTGAGGAGTGATTCCTAACCTTTTTCGACTCGCGGAATTCTTGTCAAGCACACGGAAACTTGCGTTACCTTTTGAAATATACTGAAGGGCCTGAATGCTGACGATATCCTCATAACACTTTTTATGAAATTGTGAATGTTTATTTAGTTTGTTCTAACATTTCGTGGCACCTCTGACAGGTCTTAGCTGTACCTGTTAGTCCCACATCGGATGTGAACTACCGCCTAGACGGGAAAAGGTTTCATGGCAAGGGCCACATTCAGAAATTCACAGTTTTAACAGGCCATCACGTGGTATGTCAGGTAATTCACTAGCCAACAAAATATTTTTTGTTTCATAACGTGAGAGCGTTTTGGGGGTAATAAATCTGGGTCGCTGAATCTGAAAATGTTATTATATTTTTTAATTGGCTGTAGGTTTTGAGATACATCCAAATCATTTTTTCCAACTTTGCATCACGGATGCGGAGTCGGAGGTACAATATCCGACTCCAGGTCCGACCTTTCCACGATTTCTGACTCCTCAAAACATAACGTGAATGAAGTTTGGCTGTCAACAATGGCAAAGAAGCGAAATAAAATTATTTTAGAATTAAGCATTTTGTTATTGTCGTTGGATACATGAGTTAAGGCTTCGAATTAATCTATTTATTTAAAGAATATTTACTAATCATAGAAATGATTCTGTTGACTATGAGTAGCTACTATAACGTGAATCAATTGATCAATAACAGCATTAACATATGAGCTACATTCAAAAAACTTTTGTAAGTGGTAGCCTATATAGCAAGAGCGAGGACCGAGTAGCTAGCTATAGAAATATTCTATATTTGATAATTGTTGTATTTTCTAATCATAATACATAACATGAAAATTTATATTTTTAAGATTTATTTTAGCTTGTATAATAGTACCTACTGCTTACGACTCGTATTGTATTACTGACTAAAGCAACAAATTGATTTGCGTTACGTACCTATGGACAGCGTGTTTGCAGCTATTGTTGGTTTTCCGATTACGTAGAAGAATCATACAGAATGAACTACGCCCGAATAACTACTCAGCAAATCATTTTGAGTAAAAAATGATTCAACTGGACTGTCGGTGTCAGATAAAAAAATCCGACACCGACTCCTAGTGTTTTTAGGAATCCGACTCCGCAACCCTGCTTTGCATGTATCGGTGCGTGTGCCACCCCTCGCAGATCTATATGTACCCCAGGGGTGCAAAGTTTTCTGTGAATGTTAGTATCGCGCCGAAATTTTTAGTAGCGCACATATATAACCTTTGCCATACGGCATCCATATGAAATATAAAATACAAAAATTAACAACTTAGGAAAGAAAATATGCCATTTATTTAATAGCACCGGCGTATACACAAAGCATAATAATAGTAAGAATAATATTGCACTTAAAATTATCAAGTAGTCGTCGCTGCAAATTCCGTTCGCGCAGTCAAGTTTTTGGTCGAGCGACGCGAGTGTGCTGCGGACCGATCTTTGCACCCCTGATGTACCCGAAGTGAAATAAGCGTCTAATTTCTTACCATTACTTTTAACAAGATGAACGGTTCGTTTCGTTTTATATCAGTTCACAGGATGCAATATTTGTTAAAGTGAATGGCATAGTAACCAGGGTTGCGGAGTCGAGTCGCAAGGATTTTTTTGTCCGACTCCGACTCGGGAAGTCAACTTGAATCATTTTGTACTTCGCACGCCTAAATTAAGAATTCCTGTTGAAATGGTATAATTTCATTCGAAACTTTTATTGAAACAGAGAATTGTTGCTGTGCAGCACGATTTCCGTTGATTGCTAGTTGCTACAAAATTGTTGACAGTCAAACATCATTCACGTTTTGTTAAGAAGTCAGAGTCGGAAATTTTGGAGTTTGGAAAGGTCGGACATTTTACCTCCGACTCCGCAACCCTGAGTAACTGTGCGACGGAAGGATGTTAGACAGAATCCACGGGGTATACGTGCACCTGCGGCATGCTAGTTAACTTTTAACTTTAGAAAAGTTGCACAAGCACCACTGACGGTGTTGCAACGGCCTAAAAAATTGCCCCGCCTGGCTGCTTGATACAGATGTTTCATTTAGATGTCAAAAAAGCTCGTATTAAATATATTTATAGATTTTATGTTGACTGGAGAGACTCGTTCGTGCTTGCGTATTATTCGTTGGGGGTATTTTTGCAAGCTTTTGTAGCCAACTGTTTAAATCCATTGTTGATTCAGTGGATAGCGAACACCTATTAAAAGCAAACAGCGTTTACTCATAGCAATATGTCGTTTGACATGATGTTATGTAGTATTACTCTGTGCATTTCAGTGTCCCCTTACCCATACGCAAGTCTTCGTTCCCTTACTAGTGGTTTCCATGAATCTTTCAAAATCGGGGAAGGAGCTTTCGGTTCAGTCTTCAAAGGACAACTCCCAAGCGAGACAAAGGTGTTCTGAATGTTTGTTTTTAAAAAAAAAACAATTGCGATCGAGGAGTCAGTCTTCGTGAGGACCAACTAGACCAGTGCTTACTTGCTTACGTGCAGGTCGCTTGCCGTCAATAGCTCTGAAGAAAATTTGACTCTGCGATAAATCAGTCGCCTTGCCTTAGGGGCAATTGGGTAGCTAATCGATTGTCCAAGATATACGATAAAGTGTAGAGGAGATTTGTGTGATGAAAAACTGTAATAAATTAAACCTCAAATATATTTCACACTCCTTCAAAGCGACTTTTTACTGTCAGTTTCATTGTAGCTTCGCGTATAATACGTTTGTGAAATGGTGTTTAACCGTAGCTAGTGCACGGAGACAGGTAATGTTCTTTATTTTCCAGTTCTCTCGTTGCAGGAAAAATCTGGGTCATCTCGTACCATCGCTATAAAAAGGCTTAAAATGGACGACAACCCTGATTTGGCAAGTTCCATTGCCAAGCAATTCATGGAAGAGATCGACGTAATTTCGCAGTGAGTTTCACTTTCACATTTGCGTGAAGTGTTTGTAGAACAATGGCCAAGTGCTTTATTTTTGTCGTTCATGCCATCACATATATCGTCTCGAACCTGCATTGCATTGGTGTAACGACTTAGCTGACCAATGACTGTATTAGTAACTTATAGCATATCGATGCAGACTGGATCATGAGAACATTCTCCCGCTGGTCGGCTTCTCGTGTGACGAACGGGAGCTCTGTCTTGTTTACGATTTTATGTTCAACGGATCGCTGAGCGCGAACTTGGAAGCGTGCAGGTGTGTCGAAGGAAATATTATAATTCGGGTTCTGTCCTGCATCGAGAATAAAAGGTCAACGTCGGTGCAATTGGGATGTTGATCATTTCCATTCGATTATTTTTGTGTGGATACGATGGTGAAAGTACGACTTGAGCTGATTAACGATAGATTTTACGAAGTTGAAGAGAAGCTACAATTGTCTTATATTTTTCTTTTTTTGATTTTTGAAGTAGTGGTTTAGGTGCGGTATATACAGTATTTTCATCCAAAACGACGAATTGAGAATTGATAAGATTCTCGAGCAGGAAATTCATCACCGTTAAGTATCAACGCTAATTAAAGCTTTTGTCCACAAACTCAATAGTATAGCGGCATCCTTGGAACAGGTGGTCAGATGTGGTAGCTTTCCAAATGAATTTTGTATGCTGTTTTTAATTTTGCCGTTTTCTCCAATTTTAATATGAATCGCCAGAAGCATTTTGCAACCGCATCATATCGATTTCCTCACTTTGTTCACCATAATAATCTTATGGATTTGTTGAGTTTGATGTTTTTATTCGATTTAGAGATGCGCAGAAATTTTTTCTTGCAAATCGCAATCGACTTTAGTGATACCAAAAAGTGAGACTGCCTGAACCGGCGCCTTTGCAGATTGAATATATAGCATACTTTTCTTTTTGCCCGACATTAGCGGTCAACGGCGAAGTCAATCCAGTCAGTTCATCGCTAAACCTTTTCGCTCTTCACTGTAGTCTCCTTCGCCCTAGCGATAATTGGATAAACGATCGCAGTCGGATGAAACCAAGAAACAAAATCGAAGGTTTTTTTACATCGCACGTCGTCGTGACGTGATTCCTTGACACCTGTAACTTCTTTTTCAAAGTTGTTATTTGTCTTATCGAGCGACTTACAACGCCTGATTAGCACGCCAATTGTTGGAATATTGCAAATAGCTTGTTCGTGTATTTCTCCAGACCCCATTGTAAATTTACTTTTGGTCTGCATCGATGTATCTGTTGGAATCCACGTGCCGTAACTGCGCGTTATCGCCAAGAGTTTGTTGTACTTGTGAAATGCGTAGGCTTCTGTCAGTCTCTACATGCCATGTAGTCTGTACGATATGATGGAGACAGGTAGTGCCACTGAAGGCGTCGTTTGCATATGTGGAGAAATCACAACGCTGTATTAAGGTCGCTACGGAGAGGGTTTGCAGGCAGGGTCGCGTGTTTGTGTCTTGGTACGGCTTCCCGCACGAATGTGACTGACAGGCTCTAACATCTTGAAGTTTATTCATTCCATAATTCCTTGCAGCCGTTGCCTGCCAGGGAGCACTAAAGTAGCTGTGGTGGGAATTGTAGTGTCTGGTCTGATTAATCGACCGTATGTGGCAGTGGTCAATGCTTAGCGGGATATTTACCAATATAATATATGTGAATATCATAAGTTCTTTGCAACGAGTCAACTACACGAGGTGGGCGGTATCGATGATTGCTTGTTTGGGGTGAAGTCGGTGAGGACATCGATGAAAACGGTGCTGGTTGCATTTGCAGGGAGGGAAAGAAAAGGCTCACTGTGGTCCAGAGGCTTGAAATTGGCCGAGGCAGCGCTGCTGGTATCGCGTATTTACACAATCGAAACAAAGTTCATCGCGACATTAAGAGGTATTACGTGTGAAAACAATCTGTTGTTTGTTGCTGATAGTAATGAAAAGTCCAAGTAGCTGTAGACTGACTTCTGCGTAGTAGACGGAGTTTGTCAAAGGCGCCACGGTATCTAGTCCTCCATCACCGTTTGTCACGGTATTGATTTTCAAATTTCAAGGCCAGAAAATTAAAGCTTGATGACCTCTTTCATCTACCTTGCATGATGTATGTCAAAAAAGTGTTGATTTTTGGTAGGCTACAAAGTTTTCCGGTCTCTGCGTAATTACTTACGATGTACTGTTAAGTCCGTTCTACGCTGACAAGCCAGCTGCGCGTATTCATTTCTTACTAAAAAACAGTTACTTCATCTAAAGCCGGGGGTCACCAACGTGGTGCCCGCGGGCACCAAGTCGCCCGCAAGGAACATGTAGGTCGCCCGCGGGCCTGTTCTAAAAATAACATTAGCATGATCAATGTCTTCACATTAACGATTATTATCAATACTAGTCAACTGAGCAAAATTTTTTATTTCTGAAGTGTGTATCAAACAAGTGGCCCTTCGCATGAATCGGTACACAAGAAGTAGTTCGCAATTTCAGAAAAGTTGGTGACCCCTGATCTAAAGTAATGTCAGAAAATCCACGTGTATTTTCAAAAATTTTTCTTGCAATTGGATGTTGCAAGTTTACAATCGATGGTGCCGTTGCCAGTAAAATTGTTGCATTTGAAATGAATCTCAGTTTCAACTCTTGGTTAAAACTTTTCTAAGACATGCCTGACGTAAACGTAGTCCATATTTGCCGTAGATATTACGTCCTTTCAGCTTTGGGATTGGCCAGTCAAGCGCACGCTCAAGAAGAATTCTATCGCGCCTGATATTGTCTTAGTTCTATGTCGGTAATGCTTGGTGCCGGGACACATTCATGGTTGGATGCACTTGAAAAGAAAAGAATGCGGCTTATCTCATTTTTAATTCGTACTTTCAACAGTTGCATCTTGTGAATTGCTGCAGTCATTACAAAGGTAAACGTGCTGTTGATTTCGTTTTAGTTCCAACATCTTGCTCGATGGCGAAATGAAGCCACGAATCAGTGATTTTGGTTTGATTCGATCCACGAAAAGTGACAAGTCAACAAGCACATGCACAAACAACCCTATTGGCACAATGGTCTACATGTCCCCAGAAGCTTGCAAAGGAACGGTTTCCTACGCAATGGACGTTTATAGTTTCGGAATCGTAAGTTGGCGTTTTTCCTTTGTCTTGCGATTCTTATGACCCACGTTATTGCAGTAGCGAAAGTCAACTGCAGTTGATGCCGGTATAGGGAAGTTTCTTTTCCTTTTTTGCACGTTTTTGCTCTTTTACCGACTTCTGTAACGTCAAGTTACGGAAAATCCCGGCATTGACGTACGTCATGGGATAAGGTAATTATTGGAAATCTTCACCCGGCATGCTGCAAGTGTTCAATTCGCGCTACTGGCAAATACTTACCTGCAGAAAAAGTTATTTGTGCCACAGTGCCAAGTTGCGTAACGATGAGGAAAAGCGCTCTTCGCATTTCCCAGGTATTATTTAGTGATTTGTTTTCGGCTACACTCAGTTACGTTACACCAAGCAGTTCTTTTAACAATGAACTTGCATGTTTATGTTCAGCTCCAGATTTCAAAACACGCTTCGCATTTCCCCAACTTTTTCGAAGAAAAAATACGGAAAAACTTTTATGCAAGGATCTTTGGAAATGCGAACCACGTGTAAACGAAAATATCACGTGGCAAAGTAGCTATTACAGGACGTGTTTCAGTGACGCAGTGAAGCACATGTCGGGAAAAACTATTTCCGCAAAATGGATGGACAACCAACGAAACGATCCAACACTAACGTTGAAAACATGGGACGAGATTCAGTGCTGATGATCACTTTTGACGCTTTCAACCTTTGCTGAGTCAAATAAAACTTTTTTTTATATAAAAAGTGACTCGGCGTGCAGCTTGCAAATAAACGACTCGAGTCACTAAGAGTGATTCGAAAACAGAACTCGGGTCAAGGTCTCAAATCATCTCTGGATAGTCTTAAGTGGTTCTCAGCGGCTTTATTTTGCTGTTCTCAAATTTATGACATAAATTCCAAATAAAATATCTCCGCAGGCCAAGAAAATCCAGAACTGATTTAAGAAAACCGGAAACCTAAAATTAAATTTCGTGATCTTTTCAGGGATTAGCACAGGGTGCAGTTTGGGTTTCAATCATTGCACGATTGTGACAAGCGTCAGCGCTGGAGTGGTGGCAGTGGTTTACATCAAATGTGCTGAGTAGCAACTGAAGGAAAGATACACGGCATTTTTCAAGTACAAAAAAACGAGATGCAAATTACAAGAGCTAAGACACAGCGTCCAGTGCAGGGTTCTCGACAGATGCCCTGTGGCCCCCAAGGGGCCATAGAGCAGACCTCTGCTTATGGCCTTGTTTCTTTTAGATGCTGATTTCTGCAAAATTTTGGTGGGGAAGGGCCAAAAAGTTGGTGGAGCAGAGGACCATGGGTGTTGAATATCTCCGAAAAGGGGCCACGAAACAGAAAAGGTTGAGAAACACTGGTCTAGTGGAAGATGCGTTTTGAAAATGAGCGTCGCATTTAATGTTACGAACTGGTATTAATGCTGCATACTATCGCTAATCAGGCAAGCTTTTTCAGGCTGGTGATTAAATCTTGTGCACGAAACAAAATTGTCTCTGGGCACAGAATTAAGCTGATTTTCTATAAAATTAGATTCGATTGTTGTGCTTTTTGTTTACGAAGTTTTGATTTTGGGTAAAAAAATCGGGTGTTCATCTGGATGGTAACCGAAAATGTACTCTGTTTATTCAAAATAAAAGCTGTCGACTAAATGTCAAACATATCCCAACGAGGCTCCGCCAGCAAAGTTCGTAACCCTTGCAGCCTTATCTCACCCTTATCGTCAGGAAACGCCGACAGCGTGTTTGTGTATTGAATGAATAGTGGTCGAGAAAATAGGTCTTAGCAGTTTCGGTTGTTCTTCTTTCGTATATTAGTAGTAGACAGTAGTGGGACTGGGATGCATTGCAGCTGTTCATACAGACGACCTGGTTTCTCAAAACTGTCAAAACGTGCTTTGAACATGTTAGCAACTTGTAGCTGATAAGATTTTGCGGTTGCTTTAAATCGACTCGTTTCCACTTTTTTTGCTATTCAACCTTTTTATTAACTTCATTTCTCATACCTGGTTTATTGAGAAAAAGAGTTTTAAGCTTCTCTTCACATCGCATTCACTTAAACATGGGTAAAGCAAAATAGTTTCCACTTCGCAGGTTTTGCTCGAGCTTCTGACCGGCCTGCCCGTCATGGATGAATCACGTGACCCGTCGCATCTGTCCATGTACGTTGAAGAACGATGCGACGAAGGCGAAGACATAGCCAGCTTTTTCGACCAAGCTGCTGGAGAATGGACAGGGGAAGTGGGCCGGTCGTTGCACAGTCTTTCTGAAGATTGTCTTTTGTACAAGCATATCAAACGTCCAACAATGGCGCAGGTATGTTCACGTAATCACACGGCTTGTCATTACACTGGCGCTTGATCAACACATGCTCTGACTTGACGACATGTTCTTATCCACAACCCCGTACATTTTACGAATCAAGCCAAGTGGTAATACCTTGTCATTTTTGTGGATTGGAACCAGTTGCGCGATTGATGCAATAACTCTTGGTCCATCGTCCACACCATTGTAATACAGAGATTGCTTACCCAGAATTTCAAAGTATAGTTTTGGCAGCAGTTCTGTAGACAGGACTGGGCAGTTTACGGCCCTAACTGGTCGTTTGCTCCTGTTCGGTTCGACGCCAACAAATTACAAATCAAGAACTATTTGCGTCAGAACCGCATTACAACTTTAATGCTTTCTTTTGAAAAAAAAGTGTTCTATTGCTCGTAAATGTACAGGTACGTATCAAAGTGAGCGCGAAATACTTTGTAAAATTGATTCATGGGTAGCTTTGCCGTTTTTATTTTGTTGAAGATCTAACACAGTGGCTCTTAAACTGGGTTCGATCGAACCCCTAGGGTTCGACGGAGCCGCTTCAGGGGTTCGACGAAGGTCATCTGATTTCAGTAACCCATTGTTACTTTCTGTTGTATTGGACAAAAATGGCGTTCGACAAAACCGTGGAAAACTACCTAAGGGTTCGCCGTGTTTGTAGTTTAAGAACCACTGATCTCACATTTGTGAAACCCCTGTGCATACGCCTAAACCGTCTTTTTTTCTTTTTTCACGTAAATTTGGATGTGAACCTCAAACAACATCTTTTTTCACGGATGTTGCACTATTTTAATTTTGCTTGTATTGTACATATTGGATGACAGACGTAAAGCCAAGTGTTTTGACCCTTGTTTAGCGAGTTAAAGAGGTGGTGGTTTTCGTAAAAACCTGATTCTCACTAAATTTTTAAGTTTCTTGGAGTTCATAAATATATGTGTTAAGATGCCAAAACATGCGTTTATTAGTGTATTTTGAGACATTATAATCATACTTTTTAGATAATTTTAATAAATGCCTATATTGTTTGAAGTTCAACCAAACACGCGCAAGCAACCACAGCTTTTCTTTTGCCTCCGTCCGTTGCAAGACAAGCTATCTGCTTTTCGCCACACGTACACACAGATTTAACTGAAATGGCAAGTCAGTCATTGACTTCGCTATCTCGCATTGCATGCTCAGCATTTGATGCCAGTTTCGAGCTAAACAAGGATCATAAGCCGTTTCATGAATCTGCGTTTCCAGAACCGTAACCGCGCAAGATCAGCCGAATGATACCTTTTCAACAAAAAGCGATGGAACTTTTCCTATTAAAGATCTAAGCACTGGTTCGATTATTTGTCACTACAATTTTTCAGAAGTTTACCAGCAGGTGCTGATTTGTTAAAAATGCTTCGGAACAGAATCAGGACTACAGTATCTCCCAACTTGTATTGAACTGTGACTGTCCACTACAAACTTCGCAGCGGTGAAAGTTATGATAGATAGAAACTTTTATAATTTTATGCGCAGTATAAGCTTCTCGAAGATCCCAAAGTTGACTTTGTTGGCGTGTCTATATCGGAAAGAAGTGCTTCCGGTGGAGTTTTAGCATTTTACTTGCATTGAGAATTATCAATTTATGAAGACATAAGTTTCGATGTCACTGTCAAACGTGTAATTAGATGAAAAGCGACATGCACTCCTATTCACTCTCAGTCAATATTTTCATCGTGAGATGCATAGGCAGTTTGTGACTGTCTGCTGCTGTTGTTAAAGACCTTTGATGGTTTTGTATAACGCTCAGCCTTGTCTCGTCAAAGGTTTTGAATCGTTTGGAACAACTGTGCCAGAGTGAAGCTTCGTGAAGATGGGATGAAGTGTCGGTGAAACTTTGTCTAGTTTGTTTCTTTCCAAGTCGCCAAACGCCGCAAAAGTTGTGACATCATTTTCAGTTTGCCGCGATATAATGAACTAAATATCATCAACGCAATTTTTTTCTTTTTCACCAATGTCACCATAATCGAAATAAACTTGTTGCTACCTACTTTTTTCGCTTTGCACGCCGATGTTAAATCCAAACGCATTGGGTAGTTTTGGTCAATACCCGACTTGATGATATGGACAGCTCTGCCACAACTCATGCATCGTGTTCGTTACCTACCAGTGGCGTTTAAGAAGAATTAAAACAATGGCTGTTGTGCGCTGTCTACCCTTTTTGTTGATCTTTTTCATCCACACCGTTTCTTGCCAAGGTATACTTCATTTCGAATTTCAGTTCTAGCGCACAGCTTCTTTTATTGTGATGAAAGCTTATCCTGCATCACTCGAGCAGCCATCGCACTCAGAACTGTTGCTTACTGCGTTTGCATCGAGCACTAAGGAAAGTACGAGTTTGCCATTATTGTAAAAAATGTGTGGCTTTGAAACGAACGTTGTACTGGTGTTTGCTTTGTATTGATTAATATTGTGGAAACAAGTGGGCTGCATATCATCCGTGTTGCACTTCACACGTTGTTGTACATATCCAAGCGCGGTCAGAGTAACGGCGCATGCGCAGCGAATGATCAACTCAGGTAGTGCGGCAGTGGCGCAGCCAGCCCAAAATACGGGAGGGGAAATGTTTGATTTTAGGCGAGCTACACTATTTCGTTTGGGATACCGCCTCTCAAAGCACAAAATGACTAGATATGCTAATAATTTTGGGGGGTCCATGGCCCACTGGGTCCCCTGTCTACGCCTAGCGCGGCTTGTGGTACGTCGTCAGGTTTTGCTGTTGATGTGGACGACAAAAAACACTGGGCCGCTATCTGTAAAATCCCAAAGAAAGGTCATCAATCACGCTGAAGGGACCCACCGCAAACGGGGCTGGTGCCCCGGGCTCTCACTGACGTCACCCGTGCGTGATTTTAGTGTCTGGCTGATAATTTTTACAGTAACTTTCCAGTCATTTTTGTTTCGTCAAATCCAAGTTGATGTTTAAATAGTTCGTTGCACAAGGTTGTCTTGCGCTTTATAAATTATGTGCTTCTTGTTTCGTACGTTGCCGATTACGCTGTTTGTCTCGTTGGTTTCAACCTTTTTATTGTCGTACTTTGTTCCTACATTTTGCTGCAATTTTAACCTCTACGCGAGCACCACTGATAATGGTTGAAATTTAATTCGTACGTTTGGTAGTTTTGTTGACATTGTTTTTGTTGAGGAGTTCTACGTATAGTCGTTCAACAAATTTTTCTCAAATAATTACATATTTCGTTCGTAATCAAACGAGCGTTAAACTCCAGCCACAATTACTTCGACAGACTCAGCTGCTAAAGGTACGATGAAACATGTTACACAGTAAAGCCTGTGGAGGTTTTGTCTGGCGCTTTGCAAGCATAACTGCCATGCGTATATCTATGCACGATGTAACACTCGTGCCATGAACGCAGATACGGTGAAGTCGAAGCGCAGCAAGTCACCCACGCGTTGTTGGTTTAAATTTATGTGCTTGCTTGTCGTTTGCCAGAAACATGGACAGAACTTGTTTTCATCGTTTAATGGGAGGCTCGTCTGATGCACACAGCTTGTATCGCGTGCGCCCTGCGATATGGTCATATTGCACGCATTGTAAATATCAAACCACTGCTTGGGATTAACTGCCAGCAACGTCATGTTGCAGTTGGTTTGGAAAGCGTAATTTTTTAAAGTAAAAAACGTCGCATGTTAATAAAGTTATTTACTCAAACTGTAGTGTTTTCAGATCTCTAACCATGCGCAACAACACTGGTGGCCTGTCGTACACTACTTCAGTACCGTTGAAACATGTCATAACTGTGTGTGTGAAAAATGCGACTGCCTTGGGATTTACCTTTTCCTATTCCTCTAAACCCTGGCAGCGATTTAAGAAACGTGATTGTCCCGATGATGAATCATGTTCATGTATCACCATTTATTGAGGATACGAAGTGAGACAAGACAACTGCTGCGATTGATTTCTAAAATCGTCTGTTACTAAAGTTTCCGTGCAATTTACGCGTTTGTTGATTGTTGTTTCACCATTTAACATTTTTGATCGCTTGTCGCAGATATTCGTTTCTTGTCTCCAGGATTTCTGATGCATTTTATTGTTTTTCGCATTCGTTGCTTATATTTCAAACGACTCCGCAGTGTCCTGAAGCGTCAGATGCATCTGTTTTTGTTTTCTTTTTACATTATTGCGGATTTGTGCATCGTCCTTTAACGCAGTTTTTCAGTCAGTACACGGCGAACCTGTACTTGCCACGGTTTAACTTTGACAAACCAAAAAGGCAGGCTTTTGTCCGTATTTTAGATGTTCCTGTGAAAAGACCTACGTGGTAAAAAAAACTCACGTCTTCCCAACTCGTCATCGACATAGCAAGCTTTCATCATACGCAGCCTGGGGGGCTAGGGATAGATGTGACCCCCAGAGTATTTTGCTTTCGGCAAAAAAAGTCATTTCCAACATGAAAAAAATATTTTTGTATCAAAACATCGAATTTTATATATTTCTTAGACCCAAGTTGAACAAGTTTACAGGTTTACAATTAAAAATTATTTTTGTCAATTTCACGCTCATGGTATTGATGGGGTGAAAATTGCCTTATACGTATTTTTTTAATACGGAGAAAAGTCAAATATAAAATTTTTGAAAAATATTCTCTTGGGGCATGAAACTTCTTTTTCGGACAGAACGCTGTAGCCCCCAAGATTTTGGCTTCCTATGCCTACGTCATCATTATTCACACCATCTGGTTTCGTTGATGGGTGTTCTTCACTTCGACCGATCGCGATTAAGTTGGATGTTCGCCCACTAAAATGTCCTTGTTACAAAAATGGCGAAGGTTTTGTTTTGTGGAATAAATTTGTTATGGATGGAAATTAGCATTTGGTACGTTGCCGTCTTCCTCGGAACTACAAGGAGGCAACGTAAACTTATTTGGAATTCAAGGAAATTTGGCAACCTGCAAATCAGGCACGGATTTACCATTAGACCAAAAAGGTTTAAGCCTAGGGCCCCCGATTTCGGGGAGCCCCAAAATTTTGGGAGTAAGGACAATATCCAGCATTTCTGTAAGCATTTATATTTGTATTCTTGGTTTGATTCAACGCACGTTTTTTCACTATGCCGCTAACAAAAGACCCTATAGAAGAATGAGCGTGAAAGATAGAAGTGAATGACGATGAGCATTCTCTTTTCATGGCGTTGAGAATTGATTATTGTTACGTATGATGTGTGGAGCAAAACGCTTGAATCTATTTTTCAGATTACACGAGGCCAGAGAGGTACTCAATAAATATATGATGTGAGTGTGGTCAGATAACTTCACCTCTGCCTTTTTCACTGTCTGTAGAAAGAAATCTTTTCTCAGCAAAGAATCAGACACTAAGATCTTACAGAGTGTATATTTCGCCTACGATGTAGGCATCAGCTCTTATTCAAATAGTTTCGTTTGTTCCATTGTGACTGTTTTTGTTCCTGATATCGAGGGAATTCAGAATAGAGAACTGTAATATGTTCATGAATAGGAACAACTTGTTCAGTGCATGAAACGAACACGTGCAGCGCTAATTTCTATGACATCAGTCGTCGCAAACCTTCCAGAAGGGCCCCCGATTAAAATAGCCCAGGGCCCCGAACATGAAAATTCGCCTCCGCTGCAAATGCACTGGCGTGTTTGGCAGACATGGGGTAATCGTAATCGATTAGTTTTTTGAGTAATCGATTGAATTGACCAGAAATGAAATGTAATCGTAATCGATTACATTGCCAATTTAATCGTAATCGACGATTATGTTCGCGATTAAACTTGGAAATCTTCACCTTGCATCATTGTGCGCTGAACCACGGTTGTGACGGCAGGGTTTCCTCTTTTATCATCGTTTGTTGTGATGATGTTTCAGGGAAGGCCAATTGCCCAGTCTGTGTGCGTTAAATCCAAATAGTACAGTGGCAAGCACAGCGTGTAGCGAATTCTCGCTTTGCTCTTGCTACCCTTCGTGTTGGCTACCAGAAGTAACGTAGCGAGTCTAGTGAGACGTAGCAACGGCTATAAGAGCTCTACTTAAAAACGAGTTGACCCTTCGGCAACATAATAGCGGGACATTGCGAGGAGAGGAGTTCGTTTTATTTATGTACAGTACATTCAGAGTGAACTTATGAATGCAAGTGCTGGAGTAGGCTATGTATATAATTACTACAGTAGATTTTATACAGTAAATTATTTTTTTCAGAGGAATAAGGTACTTCAATCCAAGTCGAAAGTACTTTTCCACAACACTGATAACTAGCATGTCATCCGCGGCCCACCAGATACTGCTCAAAACAACTCGACGAAACCTGTGAGGTTTTGTTGACGTTTGGTCCAATAGACAGATGCGCAGCTATATTGACGTCACTGTTGATTTCAAATCAAAAGCTGCACAATGCTATGCTGGCTTGCAGACGATCGTAACCCGCACTTAGAACAAATAGTCAGCAATATTGAAATTATTAACAAACGAATTTTCAGCGTTGTTGGATGAATGTTCAAGCCTGATAGGTGTCGTTCGATTGTTAAAGATTTGAAGCCTTGATGTTTATTAACTGTTACAAAGATTTTAAACGTTGATCATTTTTGTTTAATAAATATTTAAAGTGTTTGTTGCAGTGGAGTAACTGGCGGGGGGGAAGAGGGGCGATTTGACTCCCCTGACCAGCTAAATGTAAAGACCAGGCCCCCACTTAGCTTATCTTTCGGTTTTAGTAGGCCTATTCTTTTGGTTTTCAGTAGGTTGTCTTTTTGCGTTTTTCGGAGATTTTCCGTTGGTTTGGGATTTTAGTATAGCCATCCACACCCGGATTCACCATTATTTGTCAAGTCTTTTTTCTGAATGTTGACTTGTAGGTCACCTACAGAGGCCAGTGTGCCTCTTTCAGCTAAGTTTCCCTTCTTGCTCAAACCTCTAGTTACGCCACTGGTTTGTTGACTGCACGAACATCTCAGTAAGCAACTATTGTAATTTTTTTTCGATGCTTGATCCTTACAGATTAGTAATTTCGTTCATTGCATTCATTAATATCGTATGTTGTCTGAAAATATACTTCCATAAAACTATGCAAATGGGGTTTGTTTTCGTTCTGAAGATGTTTCAAGACAAATGTAATCGCAATTGTAATCGTGATTACTTTTAATGTAATCGTAATCGATTACATTGTGATTTTGTGTATTCGTAATCGAGCAGGCGGCAAGTAATCGTAATCGATTACATTTGTGCTGTAGTCCCCCCATGTCTGGTGTTTGCACCTCCCAGAAACTAGTATTGGCGGACATCTGCAAGACGACAAAGGAGATGTTGAAGGTGTCGGCAAAAGTGTGGAGCGAGTAATTTCCCTTTAGTTCGTGGATACACGACTGTGCTAATAAGAGTCGAAAAGAAATTTTGCTAGACGACGTTTACGAACAAACAGGCCCGTAACCAGGGGGGTGAGGCCCCCCTGGAAAATGTGTTGGACATAGTTTAAAAAATTTGTCCCCCTCTCAGAAAACTCTTCGCCCCCTTGGTGTCACAAGTTGGTTACGGGCCTGTGAACAAGATGCATAGAGGCTGTGCAGTAGGTGGGAATTAACTTTTTACTAAATTGTAGGAACTGAGCCCGATGCAAGATGTTGGTGACACAATTTTACGTTTGCTGTAAGTGCAAGGAATTTTTATCACAAAAAGGTAGAGTTCGGATATTCCGGATTTCGATTTGACCGACGACTTTATCCGCATAATCCGAAGATTTGTTTTGCAGCCTGATACCATCTGGGAGTTCAGGTACTGTAGTATGATATATAAAAAAAACACCTAAATCGAACAAATTAACGACCCAGTGATAGAATTCATGGAAATAAATGACTTTATTAGTGTACTGTAGTGACTCGGTGAGGACATCCCCTACCCCTCCATTTTTTACCAACCTAGAAAATAAGTTACAGAACAAGACTCATAGAAAAACGAAACTGATTTCTAGTTTAAAGGTGTGGTCGACGAAACCGGATAGTAGACACTTCAAACACTTGTCTTTCATCACCGGCAACCAAAACTGGAGCAAGTGATTGGAAGGGGTAAAGTCAAACATATAAATATCAGAAATAGTATAGAGGAGTGCTAAACGCTCTAGGTTTAATGTAAACTTTCGAGGGATCAGCCAACAGGGGTCTGGTTTTTGCAATGATTCACACTTGCGCATATCTGTATTCAAGCAACTCGTCTCCACAAAGGTGACCAACACGTGAATCAATAGGCAAATTTTTTATGTAGGAAATCAACTTCACCTAAGAAAGACTACGCATTCTCAGCCCTACAACCTGCAAACAATGCTTGCCGATGAACGGTGGAAAC